>OGXN01002137.1_pt1 | contig 15386 bp, 8 predicted proteins | sample 1576281 | NCBI WGS metagenome assembly OGXN01 (sample SAMEA3541494, study PRJEB24748) | human gut metagenome | biome: human gut; feature: human-associated habitat; material: faeces | place: China | collected 2012
GAATAGAAGTTTCCTAAACTTTAGATAGGGGTTCGATTCCCCTCGAGGCTACTACGAAGGGGGTAATTATCTTCTAAGCAAATCATAACAACTTTTATTTATTTGATGCGGTAAGGATTGCGGTAAGAATATCGCAGTTCTTAACCTGCATCAGGTTAAATTGTACTAAGATACCCCTTCGATGAACATTTTAAGGGTCTAAGTAAATTATAATCATCCTTTTTTTAGTCGCCATATTCATTTTTTGCCAAAGTTATAAATTTATCGTTGGATAAACAACCGAACCTTTTCTTTTTGTTCTTTATCATTCGGAATGTTTCCCTTTCCCGGCTCTCTTTACAGAACTTTCTAAACGTTTTGACATTTCCGGATGTAACTGTTACCAAGTAATTTATTTACGAGCTTTAGCTTAAAATGATTCCTGATCTGACGATTAAAACGATAGAAAAGTAGATTTGATTATCAGATGTTGAAGATATAACATTATCTTTGCCATGCATTAAAAGAATGCTATAAGTAACCTTATTTTTTAATCAATCACAGATATCTATGCGTATCATTCTATACTCTTTGTACTCTTTTTTATTTTCATCTGTGGCCATGGCTCAACATGTAAATATAGAAAAGGATTTCTTGTGTCTCGACACAGTTGTGAGTAAACGGAATTTATACGTACAGGACAAGCAAAAACGAATTGATAATCTGAAAAAAGATATTGTGATTGCCACTACTCCTTCGGATAGATATACTCATTACAAACATTTGTTTGACGAATACTTAAAGTTCAATCCTGATTCGGCAGAAGTGTATGCCTTGCGTTGTGAGGAAGCTGCGTTGGAGGGAGGAATGAAGAATGAATATCTGTTGTCAAAGATAAATGGAGTGTTTGTAACGATCTTCCGTGGAGACTATTATAAAGCCCAGAAACAACTGACTGATTTGGGACTGATAGACGAATATCCTATTTTTATCCGCCAGAAAGTAGCGATGGCTAATCTGGAGTTTTATATGAGGCGGACTGCTATGTATACGGTGGAAGAGAATGAGCCAACAGGAAAGACTCCCGAAGAGGTCTGGAATGAATATGGGAAGTACTTGCCGGAAAATAGTTGGATGTCTGCCTATTACGGAACAACCGTAGCACATATTAATGACCGCGAGAAACTAATGTGCCATCTTGCAGCCACTCCACAACCGTCTGTCATTGCAGCAATGTTGCAATATTCCATAGCGACCACCTACAAGAATGAAGGGAATGATAAAATGTACTGCCATTATCTGGTTATGTCAGCAATCAATGACATCAGTACGGCCAATCGTGAAGCACAGTCCCTCGTGGTTTTGGTCAACTCTAATTTAGTAGATTTAGGGACTAAAAGGGCTTTCAATTATGTGATGATGTGTACCGAGAATGCCAATTATTATAAAGACTGGGGACGAAGTTACAATATTCTGACTGCCCACTCTACCATCACGAGAGATTTCAGTGAGAAGTTGGAGCGTCGTTCGTTATACCTATTGATTATCATCATATTATTGGGGGTAGCATTCGCTGTGATCGGACTGCTGTTTTCCAATGTAGTGAAGAAGCGCCGTCATCAGGCACAATTATTACTGGAAATTGGCGAAATGAACAAAACCCTGCAAACGATGATAGAGCAAGGCGATGTGATGCAGCAAAAACTAAAGGAGAGTAACGACTCTTTGAAAGCGGAGATTGCCTATCGGAATAGTAATTTTATGGAAGTATACATGCTTGTGTCGCAGTATATTGAAGATATGCAAGCGTTCAAGAAATCAATCCTCAACCTGATTACAGTAGGAAAGACGGAGAAAGCACGCAAAGAGCTGATGTCGGTAAGCAGTACTGAGAAGTATTTGCAAAACTTTTATATACAATTTGATAAGGCCTTTATTTCGTCGCATCCTGACTTTTTAGAGCGGTTTAATGCTCTGCTTAGACCTGAATGTCAGATCATTCTTCCCACTCCTAATGAACTTACACCGGAACTGAGGATTTATGCCCTTGTGAGTATTGGCATAACGGATAGTTTGAGTATTGCCGCTTTTCTGCATTACTCTCCCCAGACTATTTATAACTACCGCCTCAGAATGCGTCGTTGTGCATGTATTCCAGAGAAAACATTTGCTGAGGCGGTAGCTGGTTTGTATTTATAATAAGCAGTGCCTGCGTGATGACCTATTTGTTTGCATAGTTTCGTAACCTTGCCACCATGTCGCAGAACATTAGACGAATATCCAATTGTGTGTATACACGTATCGTACGTCCTTCCGGGTTGGGCAGGTAAGAACCTTTGTCATCCAGTCTGGGACAAGGAGTAGGCATCCAGCGGCTACTGCTTGGATCAGCTTCAAAGCCACTTTGCAATGATGTGAGTAGTACAAGTGGCGAATCGCCCAAAATATATACTTCACCCATTGGAATGCCGATTTTCTCGCAGTTTGCCATTACGTTGTCTATAGCATCGCTGAGTAATTTGCCGATCTTTCCACACGGCTTTATGTCAGCATGCATCTCTTCTATGCTGTACAGACACTGGCGATAGGCATCACGCGGCACTTGCCACAACCGGACATCACTTTTATTGAATATCACCTGCCCGGCAGGAATACTTAGGTTTAGATTGTATTCTACAGGCGAATAACCCGGTGGGGGGACTGCACCGAAACTATATTCTTGCCCACCAATCCATATTATTATGATGTTTTTACTGATTGATGGATCAATAAGCAATGCACTGGCGATATTAGTTAGCGATGCACCGCAAGCTACATAAAGTGGCTTCTCGGGAGTACATTTCTTTGCTTTGCTGATTATCAAGCGTGTGCCTTCTGAATCTATTGGATTATCTGCCGATGTCATTGGAACTTCTGAACCGGTCACTACTTTGTATTTGCCTTCCAGATTCATAGCTGCGAGTAAGGCATTGGCTTTTTCTTTCGATTCCGTAGCCTGATCTGTGCGTTTGGTAAAACCGGCATTGCTGTTCAAATGTCCTCCTATGATTCCTACAATGTCTGTGGTAGGTGACAGAACATGTTGTACGAGTTCGAACAAACCATCGGGATCTCCACAGAAATCGTTGTCAATCACGACTTTTATTTTTTTCATCTGTTGTGCATCGGTTGGTATGGAGAATACCATAAATGCCATCAGTACAAGAAATATTTTCTTCATTCAGGATTCTGTTTTAATGATTCTTTTATTCTATATCGAATTGCTTTTTCTTACTATTTATACTTTTCTACTCTTGCATCGTGGATGACACCTTTCCAGTTCATTCCAAAACCAAAGTCATAACTGTGTCCTTCGCTGCTGGTATAAGGTATCATGTCACGCGATACATCTTCTTTCTGTGCTTCTACGGTCAGCATGTCTTTAGGGAATTGCATGGGTAGTAGCCCGCTGGGCTCAACTTTACCGCTGATAATATCCATAACGGCTTGCGCCTGAGTTTCGAAGTCAATAACGATAGCATCTGCCTCTGACTCCACTTCGGAGAGAATGCAGGGTTTAAAGCATTTTACAGATAATATGACAGGCTTCTTTCCCATCTGCCGACGAGTTTCTTTGACTAGTTCGGCATCGGTGAAATTGTATGAGGTAAACGACTTTCCCCGGTATGTACGGTTGTCGGATTTTTCGAAAGTATCTCCACCTGCAAGGCTTGGGTCGCGGGCTGTTGTTGCGGTATACTCACCGTATTGTAAGGGGATAGGCATATATCCGTTACCACCTGCCTGCACGTCTTCGTCACTATATCCCGTTCCCCCATTGGGACTTTCGATGAATACAAGTGCAAAGTCGGCTTCCGATGGGCTGTTTACTATCGTATAATATCGTTTGATGATGTCAAGGCTTACGGGGTGTTCTGTTTTATCATCAGCCTTGATGCCCCACCAATCGGGAATACCTTTCACAAATCGTTTAGGGATATATACTTTTAGCTTTTTACTTTTCAATGGCAGTACATTTCCTTTATTTTTCAACATAACAATACTTTTTAGTTGTGCATCATATCCGGCTTTCATATATTCCGGATTACCTACTGTCTTCTGACTTTCTGCGGGGTCGAGATATGGATTTTCGAATAACCCCGTTCTGAAGATGTTGACCAGCAGACGTACTGCCGATTGCTCGAAGCGCGACCGTGCAGACTGTGTGCCATATTCATCTTTCCACATTTTGTAAGCCATCAGCACGGGTTCCTTGTCATTGTTGCCGCCGAATTGGTCGACGCCGGCTTTTAGTATTTCGTAATGACGTTGTGCTACACTCAAGTTTTCCGCACCCCAGCATTTCCCCTCGAATTTCGATACACCGGTAACATCGGCTGTAATCATCCAGTCGGTACATACTACTCCGTTGAAACCATATTTATCCCGTAGCAGATCAGTTATTATATATTTGTTGTAACTGTTGCCGCGGTTACTGTTGGTTCCTCCGTTTTGTCCGTAAGAAATGGTGTAGTAGGGCATTACGCTGGCTGCCATATCTGTACCTCCCTGTAATTTGAAAGCTCCATCGATAAACGGGCGCAGCATGGTCTGAAAGTTATTTCCCGGATATACGGCATATTTGCCATAGTCGAAGTGACCGTCGCGACCACCTTCTTCGGGACCTCCTCCGGGCCAGTGCTTCACCATGGCATTGACACTGTATGTACCCCATCCACCGTTATTGTCTTCGCTTGATTGGAAACCGTCGCAGTAGGCGCGTGCCATATCCGTAGCTAAATCGGGGTCTTCGCCGAATGTGCCGTTCACCCGGTTCCAGCGGGGTTCGCTGGCAATGTCTATTTGTGGAGATAATGCTGTGGCAATACCCAGAGCGCGGTATTCGTGAGAAGCAATACTCCCGAATTGCTTCACTATCTCAGGTTCGAAAGTGGCGGCAAGTCCGAGTTGTCCGGGCCAGAGTGATATTTGTCCACCGGAACCGGCGTTATATTCGGCATTGGCAGAAGTGCCGTGACGAGGATCGGAGCTATTATTGGCAGGAATGCCATGTCCGATTCCCTCGCAGAGTGCCTGTACATTATTGTTCCATTCGGCAGCAATAGTGGGTGATTGTACTGTTGTGATAAGCACATGGCGCAGGTTGTCGTTGACAAGAAACTGGCGTTGCTGATCGCTGATATCCGAGGGTTTCGCCCCACTTTGAGAGATCGGCAAACCATTGTAAGTACCGGCTCCGAATCCACTTTCTTTAGATGGTATGGCTTGGTGGGCACTATAAAGCATCAGTCCGGCAATCTCCTCTATTGATAACTGGGCGGCAAGGTCGCTGGCACGTACTTCGGCTGGCAGTCGCCAGTCTTCATATCTGTCCAGTTGTCCGTTACGATTGAGGTCTTTGAATTTAAGTCCGTCTACGGTCAGTATCTGTATTCCCGACTGGGGGGAGTATCCGAGTTTCTTACCGTTCTCTTGGGTAATGACGGCAAATAGTTTATTGTCGTCTTTCTCTTTGTTTATGGCATAGGACGTGTTGCCCACCAATGCCAGTATGGAAACGAATGTAATAAGTTGTTTCATTCCTGAAAGATTTTAGGATAATTGACTATGAAATAAATCGGAGTGCAACTCCATGCGTGGCAATAACTGTTGAGTAGTGTGTAGCCATTGTAGGAAGAGAACATATGGTTGTCTGGTACGTAATATTCCCAAAAGGTATCGGCTCCCAGGCGGACCATGCCACCCCAGTAATCTTCTACATACTTTCGTGCTTCGGCATCCATACCGCATTGTAACATTGCTTCTACAAAAAAGTGATTAGCATAGGGTGTACCGGGGGTAATGACGTGCTTTGCAGTCATTATATTCCGGATAGCTTGTCTGCTTTCCTGTGCATCGATGAGGCCACCTATTATGGCCCATGATGTACAGGTGTAAGACAGTTGCTTGTCCTTTCCGCTGACTACCAGTTTATTGTGAGAATCCCAGTACGCTTTTCTACCTGCGGAACGCAAGCGTTTGGCAGTGGAGGGATATGTTTTTACTTCTTCCGTTTTTCCGAGTTTCCGAGCAATGTCATAACAGCGGTCCATGGCATACGGAAGACATCCCTGAATGGCTGCATGTGTATCGAGTGGCACTGGTGCCCAATCGAAGAAAACAATCGATGCGAGCATTCCGCCGAACTGATAACTGGTGTTGGAATATAGGTAATTTTTGTCCACTGCCTCACTAAGTATGGCTTCTATCTGCCGTTTGGCAACTACCCATAAATCATTGGCAGTCTCTTTGTCTCCCGTCGCATTGAGATAATCGCTGAGCGTAAACACATAAGATAGGGCATAGTCCACAAAAAATGTGTTTTGCGCATGTGGCTCCGGATATTCCACCAGGTTAGAGTTGAGAAGTCCGTTTTGCGCATTAGCTAGCCCCGCAAGTAGATAAAGGCATCTTTTGGTAAGGTTGTATTCCTGGAACGATGCCGTGTTGGCAAGCGATTGCAGATAAAGGTCACCCATCCATAGGCGTTGGTCTCGTTTGGGGCCATCCTCAAAGACTCCTTGCATACAGTTCTTTAGTGTATTTTCGGATATGCGGGCTATGTCTTTGAATATGGCAGGTGTGGTAGAGGCTAATTGGGCTTTCGATTCTCCTGCTGATGTAGTAGCTTCGAATGTGATATGGTCGAAGCAGAAATCACTGTATATTGACGAGCCGATTACTTCGATTTTCATATAACGCGCTGTGATGCGTCGCCCGAAAGTGAAAGTTCCGTCATAGCCCACATCACAGATGAAATCTTGCAGCCATCCACGGCTGAGACTGCCGGTAAAAGGTTCTATGGGTAGTACAAGATCGCTGGGTACTTCTCCGAACATGACCTTGAAACGCAGGATGGCATCTTGCATCGGACCAATATCTTTGATTTTGAACGTGACTCGTCCTACAAGATGTTCGCCGAAGTCTACCACTATACTCTTTTTCTCTTTGAAAGATTTGGAGTACAGGTCGTCCAGATTGCCATTCTTTACTGCTTTGTAACCTTGGAAAGCATTGCTGTCTTCCACTATGAACACTTCCTGTACGGGATGGTGTACCGATTTCTTTATCATCGGTTTACATTCTTCGGCTTTCTGCATCCATTGCTGTTGCATGGATGCCGGATAGTATTGTGCTGATGCTTTGCAGAAGCAAAACATCAACGCAACAGATCCTATTAATGAAGATAATATAGTTGATTTCATTCCTTTTTACTTGAATAAACTGTCAATGTACTCATATCTTTGTTCGAGCTGGCTGTCGGACTTTTCAATCGTATTTACATCGATCTGTAATACAGGTGCAATCGCTTTACCATTAGTCGCAGTCCAGTCTATCAGTCCGAGTCCGTTCGGATTGCCGGTCTTTACAAAATTCACATAGTAGTTGGAGAAGATGTCGGATACTACATAGTCTTCCGGTTGCCAATCGTAGATGCGGTTTGTGGATAAAGTTCCCATTGCATATTCGATGTCGGCAGAGTGGATGGCTCCTTTTAATTTGGGAGTTGTCGGAGTGTCATCTTTCTTATCCTGTACACCGCCTGCCAGTCCGGCTACTTTTCCATTCACTATCATGTCTGGGCGTGGATGACAATAGTTGTATCGGTATACAGGTTGTCCGCCGGTAAGTTTGTGCATTTCTCCCCATTTCCAGGTAGAAAAACCAATGAACATATCTGAAGCGAGCAAAATGCCCGGTTCGCCGTTTGCATCGGCATCACTGTTTATTCCGTATAGTTGCAGAATCTTATCGGTGGCCGTACCGAAGAGTGCCTCCGCTGCTTCTTTCACTGCTGCCAGTGTTGCAGGTTTCCCTTTCAGGATATAGGCTGTCACCATTTCGTTTGAATTGCCGCCTACGAGCAAGGGTATTTTCATCTGTTCACCTTTGGCATATATTTCTTTGGGCTGCTTCAGCATGAAATAACCATCAATATTATAAATAGGCACACTGTTCACTGCTGCTCTTTTCATTAACTCCTCTGCCGGAAGTGCGCGTAGTTCTTCGAGTGAGTTGCACCCCATTTGTTTAGCCTTTTCCATTCCGGCCTGTTCTGCTTCTGCCAGAGTCGCTATTGGGTTGAACCCTAATACCGAACCGCTGGAACCCATCGCCTGACTGAAAAGTCCCTTGCATAATGGTGAAGCCATAAGCATGCTGACGGACATTGATCCGGCAGATTCACCTACAATGGTGATACGTTGGGGATCGCCGCCAAAGGCAGCGATGTTGTTCTTCACCCATGTGATTGCTGCCACTTGATCCAGAAATCCGTAGTTTCCCGAACCTTTATAGACTGCATCCTTTGATAATTGAGGATGGGCGAAAAATCCAAAGATGCCTTCGCGGTAATTGGCTGTTATGGAAATGATACCTTTGCGTGCCATCGACTGTCCGGCATAGCGTGGTTCACTGCCGCTGCCTGCCATCAACCCGCCACCATTGAAATAGATGAGTACGGGCAACTTTTCGGTCATGCTCTTTGCCGGTGTCCAGATGTTGAGATAGAGGCAGTCTTCACTCATTTCTTTCGTTCCGAAGTTCATATCGCCAAATACTGGTTGCTGCATTGGATTGGCACCGTATTGGTCGGCTTTACGCACGCCGTTCCAATTCTTTACCGGTTGCGGTGCTTTCCATCGCAGGTTGCCTACGGGGGGAGCGGCAAAAGGAACGCCTTTGAATACTTTAATACCAGATTCTTCAATACCCTCGAGAACACCGTTCGCGGTCTTTATCTGTGGGTTTTGCGCATGCATGCTTCCTGCAATCAGGAGCCATGCAAATAGAGTAAATAGTTTTTTCATCTTATTTCAATTGTGACGTTAGAAGTTGATACGTGTGGCAAACTCTATAGTAAACGGACGAATATAGGATCCTGCCATGAGATAGTTTTTGTAGGCGGATACATCTTCCAGCAAGTCGGCTGAGCCGATACTACCCGAACATCCTTTTTCGTTGAGGAAGTTGATGACATTGGCGGAGAAACTGACATGCTTGTTGAGTGTGTAGTCGATGCCTCCGAAAGTTTCCCAACGACCATTGAAGTACAAAGTATTCGTTTTGTTGATATACTGCTTGCTCTGATAACGGAAACTAGCCCATAGACGGAATTTACTGAAAGAGTAACTTGGGTCTAGTTCGATGATCGTCTTACTTACACCTGTCGTCGTTTTGTCCGTGAAATCGTATTCCTTTGAAGTACCGTCGGCAAAAGCTGCATTGATATGGAAGTTTTTATACTTAGGGTCCTGAATGGTGAGTAACCCGTGGAAACTAAAGCCTTTGAACGGAGTGAGCACGATGTCGGTGGTCCATCCCATTGTCTGTACGTCATTGGTGATAGGTATTGTTACCACATCGGATGCATTGTTGGGGTTTGTGAATTGTGAACGACTCTTATAATTACTCTGACTGATGACAGAAACTTGCGAAACGAGTTTCATCCATTGGGTATTATAGAATAAACCGAAGCGTCCTAGATGGATATTGACAGCATCGAGAACCGGCATGTATGCTCCTGCGAAATCTTGAGAGTTAGGGCGTTGCTGTGCGAATACATATTCTCCGATAAGGCCGAACCCGTGACTGATGGTGAAACGTCCGTTAATGGTTGCGGCAGGATTCAGCCAGCTTTTGCTGAAAGTCGTGATTTTGCCGTTATTTACACTGTAATTGATATTGCGTTCATTCTCGGGATAAGTGGCTGTCTGGTCGGTGGCATTGAGGTATGCCAAAGCGTTTTGTCCGCCTACTGAGTAATATTCGGCACGTACTCCTGCCGACAGCCACAAACGTTTTGTCACTTGCCAGTCATCTGAGGCATAAAGAGCGAATTTAGTTTCATGTGAATCGTAATATTCACCTCCTGTATTGGCTGTGAAAATCTGTGCGCCGTCATGCTTCAACCATACCGGATCGGCTTCAACTGTGTGTGTCAGTACGCCGGTGCTAGCTTGTATGCCTTGGCGGTCCCAATATATGTTGGCTCCGATACGCCAGTTATGAGCTTGGTTCTTGCTTTTTCCGGTCAGTTCGGCAGTGGTGAGCCAGTCACGTTCGTAGCCAATGTCGCGGAGCAGGTAACGGCTATTGTAATTGCCTGTAAACGTGTCGCCTGCCTTATGCGTATCATAATCATAGGCATAAGTGTATCCTGAATTCTCGCTGGCTACACCTGTTCCGGCAAGCGCCAGGGTATTATAGTTGGAATTTGCATAGTTGTATTTGGAAGTTACATCCAGATTCATTCCATTGAGGAAAGTGTGGTTGTAGTTGAGCGTTACGCCATTGTTTAAGGCATGAATACCATCTTTACGGTCCACCGTTTTTTCTTCTCCGGTCATAATATCCCGGTAGGTAATCATGCCGTTTGCAGGTAGAAAACCATCGTGTCCGAGACGGAAACCATCGTATTCTTTTACGCTGCCATCACCGACATAGATGAATGGACCGTAAGCATCGGTCATACTCTTGGTGTATGCATAGCGGTAGAATATGTTGAATTTGCTGCGGTTGTCATTCCATACTTTGGAGACAGATGCTTTGATGATTTTCATATCGGTGGCATACTGCACATCAGCTAGTTTATTGGAACCCGGATCAAGATTGACATAAGCGCCCAAAGAGTAACTCCATCCTTTGGCGATAGGACCTGCCAGCGACACATCAAACCGTTGTAGATTGAAGATATTGGTGGTATAGTTGGCATGTCCTTCGAATTCTTTTCCGCCTACACGTGTATTGGAAAGAACGGTATAATTTACAGCGCCATTCTTGATAGCACTTTCGCCAAGCGACAGCAGCCCCATACTGCCGTGTTGAGCGGTTCCTGTCCAATATAAATAAGGCAGGCATGGCCAGATGCTGTACGAAACTGGTTGGCCGTCTTCATAGATTGTTGCCGAAAGGCTGGATGGTAAGCCGATTGAAATTTGTCTCGGTTGATTGTCACTTGACGCATTGAGCATCAGGTTGCGGTTTTTCACGTTCTTTGTTTCGGGCACAGAGTCGACTTCTACTTTCGTTTGTGCACATAGTGCAGCAGGCATTGCTAGTGCTGACGCAATCATCAGCATTACTAATTTAATGTTTTTCATGTGATTGTAATTGTTTAATTATGATAATTAAAAGCGGTTATTTCTATTGTTGCTCTGTAAGCAGACAGGGACGGACGGTTTCAGTTACTCTTCCCATTTCAGTAACAGTGGCTGTGAGTGGATTTGCATCGGCAGCATTCCGGGCTATCATTACGCGGAAAGTTCCACTTTCTACTTGCCATGAACTGTTGTTTTCGTTGAATGAAGCCAGGCTTTCATAGGGTATAGTTATTTCTACAACTTCGCTTTCATCCGGATTTAATTTTCTTGTTTTGGCAAATCCTTTCAGTTCGCTTGCCGGTTTATCCATATCTTTACCAGGTGCTGCCACATATACCTGTACTACCTCTTTGCCGGCACTCTTGCCTGTATTCTTTATTTCTACGCTGACTTTGATGTCACCTTTTCCATCGGTTGTTACTACGGGGTTGGCATATTTGAATGAAGTGTAGCTAAGGCCGAATCCGAAAGGGTAGGAGACTGCGATGTTCTTAGTCGTATAGTAGCGGTAGCCTACATAAATGCCATCATTATATTCTGTATAGTCAAAATTCTTTCTTTTACCCTCGGTACGTATATCCATAAATCCCTTTAATGTTTCAGTCAATTCTTCTTCACTGATGCTGTCGGGAGTAGGAAAATCTTCTTTAGATGGAACATCGTTATAACTTACAGGCCATGTCATCGGCAGGCGTCCCGACGGACTTTCCTTACCGGTAAGGATATCGGCTATCGAGTTTCCACCCTCTTGTCCGGGCAACCATGTGACGAGCACTGCATCAGGCGCATCCATCCAACTCTTGGTTTCAATGACTCCGCAAACATTCAGTATCACAATTACTTTCTTTCCCGTTTTATGGAAAGCTGTACATACGTTTTCTATCATTTCCTTTTCAGCATCGGTTAGGTTGAAATTATCTGAGATATAACGGTCTGCAAATTCGCCGGATGTCTTGCCGATAGTAATTACTGCTGCGTCATTTCCTTTTGCTGCCGCCTGTAAATTCAGATTGGACAGATCCATTTCCGGAATAAGATGTTTGGGTAGGAAAGCTGCATATGGGTTGTCGGACTTTGGTGATCCGGCTGTTGCTTCGGAAATATATTTCTCATATGTGGTCTGTATATCCTTGTCGATGGTAAAGCCTGCATTTTTAAGACCGTCGATTAGGTTTACTACATACGCATGATGCACGTCTCCCGAACCGGTTCCTCCTGCAATAAGGTCGTAAGAAGTGCGTCCGAATACTGCCATATTTTTTATTTTGACATGGAGTGGGAGGGCGCTCTTGCTGTTTTTGAGTAATACCATTCCCTCCAGGGCGGCGTTGCGTGTCACTTCGGCATGAGCTTTCAGGTCTGGATTGTTGTCAGCCACATATCCTTTATAGCGAGGAGTTTTCAATATATATTCCAGAATATGTTTCACGTTGCGATCGATAATTTCCATTGACAGGTGTCCGTTGAGGATTGCTTTGCTTAGTTCATCCCGTTGTGCTTGCTTACCTGGCATGAGCAGGTCATTTCCGGCTTCCATTTGTTGTGTGGCCAGTTGGCCGCCATACCAGTCGGTCATTACCATGCCTTCAAACTCCCATTCGTGGCGGAGGATTTCTGTCACGAGGTCGGCTCTTTCGCTTGCCATTGTGCCGTTGATCTTGTTGTAAGAGGTCATCACTGTCCAAGGATGTGCTTCTTTGACAACGATTTCAAAGGGTTTAAGGTATATTTCACGAAAGGTACGTGGTGTTCCTATGACGTTATTGCTCGTACGGTTGGTTTCCTGATTGTTGAGGGCAAAGTGTTTCACAGATGTGCCTACACCGTTGCTTTGTATGCCTTTCACCATCGCTGCACAGATCTTACCCGACAATAACGGATCTTCGGAGTAGTACTCAAAATTACGCCCATTGAGCGGATTGCGCTGTATATTAGTGGCAGGAGCCAGCAGTACATCCACACCGTAATGTTTCACCTCGTCACCCATTGCTGCGCCCACACTGTGTACAAGCTCTGTATTCCATGTTGAACTCATCACGGTTTCAATAGGGAAATGCGTACAATAAAAGGTCTTTGATGTACCTTCGCGTGTAGGGGATATACGTAGTCCGGCAGGACCGTCGGCAACTACTGTTACAGGAATACCCAGACGGGGGACTCCGTTTAGTTGTCCGGCTGCACCCGGTACTAATGTTCCCGAACTGCCTATGGTGGCAAGTGCACTTGTATTTATGTTACCATCCGAACCAATGAGAATGTCCAACTTTTCATCAAGAGTCATTGCACTGATTACTTTGTCTATAGGATCGACTCCGAAACGAGGTAGCTTCTGAGCTTGTGCCTGTATACATACAAATGATGTGCAGGCAGATAAAATAGTGATTGATTTAAGCATAACCAATTGTTTTAAATTTCTGCTGCAAAGTTAGAGGATCGTCTTCATCCATATAGTGCGTAGTAAGTGTCAGAGTAAGTCGATTTAGATTTTAATTGGTTGATTTACAGTCTACTATTTTTATTGAAAAATGCATTAAAGTAAGTTCTGTCCTTTCTGGCGTAAGTACCGATTGACTGTTTATTATGGGGCAGTGGAATTTTAGTGGAAATGAACCAACCCCTTTTAACGAAATTACCCATACTACAGATAGCTGTAGTATGGGTAATTTCGTTAAAAGGGGAGTTTTTACACATCCCCTTTTTCTTATTTCTGGAATTAATTATTCTTCTGTAGCGGGTACTACGACTTTTTTGTTCTTCATCATGTTGTATGCAATCGGAGATGCAACAAACAGTGAAGACAATGTACCGATAATAACACCTAAGATCATTGCGAATGCAAAGCTGCGGATTGAATCACCACCAAGGATGAAGATACACAACAGCACGATTAAGGTACTCAATGAAGTATTGATGGTACGAGCCAGTGTTGTGTTCAAAGAGTCGTTGAACAACTGACGCTTGTCACGTTTCGGATATAAACCGAAGAACTCACGCACACGGTCGAAGATTACCACCTTGTCATTGATAGAGTAACCGATAGCTGTCAGGATAGCACCGATAAATGTCTGGTCAATTTCCAGTGAGAACGGAACGATACCCCACAACAGTGAATAAGCACCAATGATGATGACAGTATCACAACTCAAAGCTACCACTGAACCCACACTATAGGCAATGTTGCGGAAACGGAGCAGGATGTAAAGACCGATAGCAATCAATGCCAATACTACAGAGTAGATAGCACCTGTCTTGATATCGTCTGCGATACTCGGGCCTACTTTCTGCGAACTGATGATACTACCACCTGTGTGATTATCGCGGTCGATAAATGTTTGCAACGAGATATTTTGAGTCAACAATGGTTTAACTGCATTATACAGACGTTCTTCAATTTCTGAATCGACAGTATTACCATTTTCGTTGATACGGTAGTTGGTGCTGACACGAACAGTTCTCTTGTCTGTTCCGATGGCAATGACACTTACTGTTGCTTCACCGAAGTCGTTAGCGATCAATTCACGTACTGCTTCCGGTTCTATCGGCTGCTCAAATTGCACCTTATAGTTACGTCCACCCGTGAAGTCGATACTCTGGCTTAGTCCGCGAATCACGAACGAAGCGATGCAGATAAGAATCACAGCACTAGTGATAATAAATGCCTTCTTGTTAGTTCCCATAAAGTCAAAATGTGTATTGACAAACAGGTTCTTTGAGAATTTCGACTGGAACTTGAGATTCAGCAACTTGTCTTTAGACATAAAGTGATCATAGAATACGCGTGTCATAAACACAGCAGTAAAGAATGAACAAAGAATACCAATGATTAATGTTGTTGCGAAACCACGGATAGGACCTGTACCGAAGTTAAACAGGATGACACCGGTGATGATAGAAGTTAAGTTAGAGTCGAAGATAGCCGAGAACGCATTGGAGTAACCGTCGGACAAGGCTTGTTTCACACCCTTACCACTGCGGAGCTCTTCTTTGGTACGTTCGTAGATAAGTACGTTGGCATCCACTGCAATACCTAATGACAATACGATACCGGCAATACCGGACATTGTCAGGGCAGCTTGGAAGGAGGATAGAATACCCATCGTAAAGAAGAAGTTCATGAATAGAGCCACGTTAGCCACCATACCCGGTATGAAACCGTAGAGGAAGCACATGAAGCACATTACCATAATCAAAGCTACGATGAATGAGAACATACCTGCATTGATAGATTCCTGACCCAATGACGGACCAACGATATCTTCCTGTACG
>OGXN01002141.1_pt1 | contig 15364 bp, 9 predicted proteins | sample 1576281 | NCBI WGS metagenome assembly OGXN01 (sample SAMEA3541494, study PRJEB24748) | human gut metagenome | biome: human gut; feature: human-associated habitat; material: faeces | place: China | collected 2012
AAGCGGGTGAAACAGAGCAGATTCCGGAGGCTGAAATGGTACCGGGAGAGGCAGAAACCACGGAAGACCAGGCCGCAGAAGAAAAGCCCTATGTATACTTCCAGTATGATGACGGAAGAATACAGGAAATGGATGAAAACAACACCTTTACTTTAAATGCCATGGATGAAGGTACTTTTATTCTGGCAGGCACAGACAAACGGCCAGACTGGAATGTATCCGCAAAAGTGTATATATCGGATATAGAATATACCAAACACTATTGGGTAAATGCCAGCGGCAGACCTCCGAGTTGTGGAAGGTTATGTCTGCAACGCAGACAACACGGGAGAAGTCTTCCAGAGATTTAAAATCAACAATGTTTCCAGTAATGTGGAAGAGCTGAAGGTTTTCGTAGGAGACCAGGAAGTATCTTTGGACAAACCTTACGAAATGTACGGAACAGACAGCGGAGTTGCCTATTTAAAGGCCAGAGTTAAAGGCTCAGACGAATTTAAGAAGGTTCCCGTTGCCGCTATGTACCATGAGGACATCAGCGGCCCCGGCATTATCCAGAATGATGCCGAGGGCAGCAAATTCACCATGGAAAGCGAAGGAGAGGCTGTTTTCAAGCTTGGCATGGGGGAAGATAAACAACGCCTTTCCAAAGAGTTTAAGGTCATCTCCAAAAACGTAGCGTTAAAAGGCTTTCAGGTTACTGTTCCAAGTGTCTGGTATATAGATTCCTGGAATCCTCTGGGCGGTTACTATGTAGGTATCACCAAAGGAAATGACCCGGATGATTATAACTGCAGCTTTACGCCGTATAATGCCACAAATCAGAAGCTTGTCTGGGAGGCAAAGACACCGGAAATTGCAGAGTTTATGGAATATTTCGGAAACGGCATTGTGCCAAAGAAGGCAGGTGTGGCAAAATTCCATATTTACAGCCAGGAAGATAAGGATATTTCTCAGGACATTAGTGTGGAATTCAAATATAAATACCCTCTGCAAAAGGCAGAAGCAGAAAAGGATACCTATGAACTGGAAGAAGGCAGTTCCCAAAGCGTTCAAATTACACCAACACCCTCCAATGCTACGGAGCAGAGATTTAACTGGTCTTACAGCAAGGAAGGAATTGTAGAAGTTACAGATGAAGTACAGACAGTCGTTGGAAATGTAAATGCACCCAGAAAAACCGTACACACCATTAAAGCAAAAAAAGCCGGAGAAGTACAGGTAACAGGAACACCCTGGGACGCTACGGCAGACTGCAAGCCTGTACAGTTTACTGTGTTGGTCAGCAAGGGCGGTGTAGTTCCCGACGATACAGACTATACGGCTTTGGTGAAAGAGGATATACAGCATGGCGTGGATTATCTGCAGAAAGAGCCTGTAAATGCATACGGAGACGAATGGAATATTTTCACAACCCTTCGTGCAGGCGGAACCGTCAGCCAGGAAAATCTGGACGCTTATTATGCCAGTGTGTCGGAAAAATTAAAAACAGGGCTGACAAAGCTTCGGGCCACGGATGTGGCAAGAGTCAGCATTACCTTGGCAGCTATGGGAAAAGATTTGACAGATATTGACGGTGTCAATCTGATGAAGGCGCTCTATAATGATGAACTGAAGATGAAAATCGGCAAAGATACCTCCAATGCCCCTATATGGGCTTTGATTGCACTGGATTGTCAGAACGCAGAAATTCCAAAGGATGCAGTATGGACAAGGGAGAAGCTGATTCAACACATTCTTACTTTCCAGACCCAAGAAGGCGGTTTCGGACTGACAGATAACAAATTCAGCAGCATTGATATGACCGGTATGGCGCTGCAGGCGCTGGCTCCTTACAGGAACGATGATTCCTATCCGGAAGTGAAAACAGCGTTTGACAAAGCTCTGGAACACATGAAAGAAAATATGACAGAGAATGCAGGATTTCTGGATAGCGGAAAAGAAAACAGTTGTACAACCGCACAGGTTCTTACGGCCCTTACCGCAGCAGGCATTGATCCTCTGGACAAAAGCAACGGATTCACAAAAACGGGAAATAAGAATATCGTAAAAAATCTGGACAGCTACAAGGCAGAGAGCGGCTTTATGTGGCAGCAGGGACAGAAAGGCAATGGCATGGCTACCCAGCAGGTGACTTACGCAATGGAAGCGTACAGGCGCTTTGCAGAAAATGAAAACCGTTTGTATGACCTTACAGATGTGATGGATAAGGATACCGCAGCAGTAAAATCCGTTATCAAACAAATTGATGCCATCGGAGAAGTGACACTGGAAAGTGAAGCAGCAATCAAAGAAGCCAGAACTGCCTATGACAAACTGACAGAAGCGCAGAAGAAGTTAGTAACCAACTATGGAAAACTGACAGAGGCAGAGGAGAAACTGGCAGAGTTAAAAGAGCAGGCGGCAGACCAGAAAGCAGCTGATGCAGTAATCGAAAAGATTAAGGCCATCGGAGAAGTGACACTGGAAAGTGAAGCAGTAATCAAAGAAGCCAGAGCTGCCTATGACAAGCTGACAGAAGCCCAGAAGAAATTAATAAGTGAAGACGTTCTTAAACTTTTGGAAAAGGCCGAGGAAGACCTGAAAAAACTGGAGGAAGAAGCCGGAAACGGTCATGTAGTGGTATCCGTAGAGAGATTTACTATCGGACAGGGCTACATCCACGAGCCGGTAATCGTGCCGTTTGAAAAAGGTGATAATGCGGTTGATATTCTGAAAAAAGTCATTGGAGCAGAAAACTGGGTGGGAGAAGACGGTTCGGCAGCATATCTGGAAGCCATTAAGGGAGCAGATCTTGGTTCAGACCATGTAAAAGTACCAGATTATATTTCCGAAAAACTTGGAGGCCCGACAACCGAAGAAGCATTGGAAAACGGAAAATCCCAGGAGGGAGATGCCCTTGGTGAATTTGACTACAGCTTTATGTCCGGCTGGATGTACCATGTAAATGGCGTGGAAGTGGGTTATGGAATGGCAAGCTATGTACCAAAAGACGGAGATGTACTCAGATATCAGTTCACATTGTGGGGATACGGCACAGACCTGACCGGATATGAGTATGGAAACCCGGATCCGGTATTGGATATCTGCAATAAAGATGAAATCACAAGAGTTATGGCAGAAGTCAATGAAGACAGAGACATGCTTATGGCTGTACCGGCAGTGAAAGCGGCCTATGATAAAGCAGTGGAACTGGTTTCCGCAGTGATTACGCCAAAAGCTGAAATTGAAACAGCAACGGAAAATCTGAAAAAGGCTATGGAAGAGGCAAAAGAGCAGATGAGTCAGGATAAACTGGCAGCCGAAAGTGTAATTGCAAAGATTAACGTCATCGGAGAGGTCACTCTGGAAAGCGAAGCAGTTATTACAGAGGCAAGAACTGCTTATGATAAGCTGACGGATGCACAGAAAGAATTGGTAGGAACAGAAAATCTTGCAAAATTGACAGATGCGGAGAAGAAACTGGCAGAATTGAAACAGCAGGCCGAGGAAGACCAGAAGGCAGCCAATGCAGTAATCGAAAAGATTAACGCCATCGGAGAAGTAACCCTGGAAAGCGAAAAAGTTATTACAGAAACAAGAACAGCTTATAATGCTTTGACAGATGCTCAGAAGAATTTGGTAGGAGAAGACAATCTTGCAAAGCTCACCACTGCAGAGCAGAAACTGGCAGAACTGAAAGAGCAGGCAGAAAATCAGAAGAAAGACCAGGCGGCAGCAGATGCAGCTGCAGGTAAGATTGATGCTATCGGGGATAAGATTACTCTGGAAAGCAAAGCAGCCATTGAAGCAGCCAGAAAAGCCTATGACGCTTTGACAGATGCTCAGAAGAAGCTGGTAAGCAAAGAAACTCTTGCCAAGTTGGAAAAAGCAGAGGAAGAGTTGAAGAAACTGGAAGATAACAACCAGAATCCAAACCCAGACCCAGGCAAACCGGAAAGTGTGAAAATGCTGGTAAATGAAAAATACGGCGTGAAACTGGAAGGAGAGGGTCTGACCTCCGATATGGAACTGGCAGTTACTCCAATCGGAAAAGACAATGCAGACGTAGAAAAGATGAGAAAAGAAATTGCTTCTGACAAATCCGTATTCCGTCTGTACAACATCAAACTCACAAAGAATGGAAAAGAAATCGAACTTCCGTCTGCGTGTGTATTATCCATTCCGGTAGGAAAGGATTATAATGGTAAAGAATTGACTGTACTTCACTGCAGCGATTCCAAAGTGGAAAAACTGACCGGAAAGGTAACCGATGAAGCTGTTTCGGTAGAGGTAAAGAGCTTAGACAGCTTTGGCGTAGTCATTGACACACCGTCCTCCAACGGAAACAACGGTTCCGGAAACCATGGAAATAACGGCAGCAATGGAAGTGGAAACAATGGAAGCGGAAACAGTGGAAGCGGTACATTAAAAGGCACAGGTGCCAAGACAGGTGATGAAGCACCAATCAGCGTTCTGCTGCTCATGCTGGCAGTATCCGTGGCAGCTTTTGGAACAGCTGTTTATAAGAAAAATAGACAGCAGATGAAATAAGGACAGCAAAAACGGCAAAGTTCTTCGGGACTTTGCTGTTTTTTACAAATTCCTTGACATTTTCTGCCTGTTTGTGTAGTATGGTAATAGATTCATAACTGCATACACATGATGGTCTCTGCATGCAGAAAATGCAGAGTTAAAAGGGAAATCGGTGGAAGTCCGATACAGTTGCCTCTGCTGTGATGTTGACGAAGAAACAGTTGCCATTGAACTTACAAGAAGTTTGAGAAGGCGTTTCCGAGGGTGAGACTAAGTCAGAATATCTGCCATTATTTTAAAAATATTTCCGGGCGGAGGAGATTTTGTTGTTGTATGCATTTTAAAATTTCATAATTCAAAAGAACAGAGTTCCTTTACCGGAAAATGGTGAGGGGGCTCTTTTTTATGTGTATCAGGAAAGATAGAGGAAGGATGAGAGCATGAACAGAAAAAAATTAAAGCTTGTAGTGTCAGCCATGTCCATTCTGCTGGCAGTGCAGTCTCCGGGGGCAGTTCTGGCAGATACAGGACAGGAGACAGCTGTGGAGGCACAGGTTTCCACAGAAGAAACGGTATCAGAACCGGGTACGGAAGAAATATTAAACGGCATGGGCACAGAAATCACACAGGAGTCTGAAGGTTATCAGGAGGAAATCCTTCCGGGAACTGCGGATGAGGTGCTGCCGGGAACCGGAGAAGAGGAAAGTCAGATTTTGCGGGGGACTGCAGACATTGCCGAGGCCCAAAATCCTACCGTCCAGGAAGCTCTTGATAAGGCGGAAAAGTATCTGCAGTCTGCGGTGACTTCTCCGGTGGTGGATACTATTGGAGGCGAATGGTCTGTGATGGCCATGGCCAGAGTCGGATACTTGAGCGACACGGCAAAAGCAAATTATCTGGCAAATTTATATATGAAACTAGATGACACAAACGGAGTGCTTCACAACGCAAAATATACGGAATATTCCAGAGTCATCATGGCGCTGTCCTCTATTGGAACAGACCCTTCCCGGATAAATGGCTATAATCTGCTGAAGCCATTAGCAAAATTTGAGAAGGTGAATCAACAGGGCATTAACGGAACTATTTTTGCCCTGATTGCGCTGGATACGAAAGATTACGAAATTCCCCAGCGAGAAGGAGAAGGAACCCAGACTACCCGGGAAAATCTGATTCAGAAAATCCTTTCACAGGAACTTTCCGGCGGCGGCTGGGCTTTGCAGGGGAAAGTGGCAGACCCGGATATTACTGCTATGGCTATGCAGGCGCTGGCGCCGTATAAAGAACGGGCAGACGTTGGTGCGGCTTTAAACCGGGGATTGGATAAGCTGGCTTCCATGCAGGACGCAGACGGCGGATACGGCAGTTCTTACATTTCTGAAGGGGAAGAACCGGTAAAAAATCTGGAGAGTACGGCACAGGTCGTGATTGCTCTGTCAGCCATTGATGTATCTCTTTTGGAACAGGATAAATTTATGAAAAACGGAAAAACCCTGCTGGATGAAATCCTGAGATTCCAAAAAGAAGACGGTTCTTTTGAGCATATAAAAGGCGGCGGCAGTGATGCCATGGCAACCGACCAGGGAACTTTAGCCCTTCTGGCCTGGTCCAGGGCGGTAAACGGGCAGACCAGTCTGTACGACATGACAGATACAGAGACCCCCGATGAGGGAACGGAATCGGAAGAAAATATAGAGGCCGTCCGCAGTAAACTGAATGCGCTGCCGGAACAGATTACACTTGCAGAAAAACAAAGGGTTTATAATCTCAAAGTTGAACTGGAACTTTTGAAAGACTTTGAAGAAAAAGAAAGTTTCCGCAACATTTTGCAGGCAAAGGGAGAAGAAATAGACAGACAGGAAGCAGAAGTAGAAGCGTTGGATCATCGCATCTGGAATGAGTTAAATCCTTTGAAGATTACTTTAAAAGAAAAAGATACCGTGGAAGAACTGCTTTCTATTTATCATACGCTTCCCGAAAATAATAAGTCTTTTGTCACAAGAATCGATGACTTGAGAATTGCAGAAAGCATTGTGGACAAGCTGGAGAGAGGCATTATTGGAAAGGAAATTTTTGAGAAAGCCCAGGCTTCCAGAATGGATTATATTTATGAAGGAGAAGGCTACACCATTCGCGTAAAAGGAAAGAAGATAGCAGAACCGGCGGATATGAATGCAGAGGTGGAAATTCAGCAGAAAGAAGACGCCCTGCAGTTTGCGCTGAAACACGAAGGCGAGCTTCCCGGTGAAGTGGAAATTTCCATGCCCTGTACGTTTAAAGACGGTGTGTTTATGCTGTATAACATCAACGGGAATGAGATGCAGTGGACCGGCGCTGTGGACGGTGTGCTGACCTGTGATGTATCCGCAGGCGGAATTTACACCCTGAAAAAGGGGAATATGGGATTTGAAGATGAGACAGAAGCCCTTTCCGGCACCAGTGACGTTACGACAGATGAAAGCGTTCTGAAAGGTACGAAGAAATCTGCAAATACCGCGAAAAAGAGTACGTCTGCAGGTAGTGCGAAGAAATCTGCAGCGAAAAAGGAAACCGAATCCAACACCACAGAAGCTGAGGTGAAAAACGGCGTAGTGGAAAAGGCGGCTTTTGAAGCCGTGAAGGGAAAGGATAAAAACCTGAAAATCAAGGGAGAAACGGGCAAGGATAAACCGTATACCCTGACGGTCAACGGCAAGGATATCAAGACAGTGAAAGATATGAAATTCGGTATCCGGGAAGGCAGTGATTATGCAGAAGATATTCAGAAATTGTCTGAAAACCCCTATATTTTCTCCTTTGATGAGAAGGGCGAACTTCCGGGAGAAATGCAGGTGGAGCTTACCACCGGTCAGGAGGACGGCAAATACCTTTTGATGAAATACAAGGAAAAAGAGCGAAAAGCAGAGTACATCCAGAAGGTTACGGTAAAAGATAAACAGACGAAATTTCTTGTGAAGACAGGCGGCGAGTATTTCATTGCAAAGAAAGCAAAGACAAAATCTTTAAACGAACTGGAGGAAAAGGAGGCTGCTTCTGCGGCAGCCAATACAGAGAAAACGGTTACAGCAAAAAAAAGTACAGGAGCAGACGCTGAAAACAGTAAAAAAACCAGCGCAGAAGCGGCAGAGGAAAAAAGTGCATTACCGGCAGTTTTAACAGGTACTGTGGTGGCGCTGGCCGGAATTGCAGGCGGCATTATCTGGTATATCAAAAGGAAAAGACAGTAGGTGGAATACATGAGAAAAACAATCAGAAAAACAATCAGAAAAACAATGGGAATTCTGGCGCTGGCTGCAGCACTTGCTTTTACAACAGTTGGCTGCGGTACGGAGAAACTGGCTGTGCCGGGGCAGGAGAAAACCGCGGACAGCGATGCCTGGACGGAGACAGAAGGAATCAAGAAAAAAGATACCGGGAAAAAAGCAGAAGAGAAAAAGACGGACAGCGCAGAAAAAGAGGAAGCGTTGGAAGCTGGGGAAGACGAGTACCTGGATGTCGAGTCTGCGGAAGACAGAGAGGCAGATTATACGAAATACCAGGAGAAAAAATCCTCGGAACAAAGTGCAGCAGGAAATGCAGACAGCCATACAGAGAAGGGGGAGGACAGTTCTGGCGAAGGGAGTACGGGGAGCAATGGAACGGTAACCTACAGTGACGGTACGTCTACAGAGCAAGACCAGTATCTGACAGACCCCATTCCGGAAGGAAAGCCGAACCCCGTAGAACCGGGGAGCGTGGAAATCGACAAGAGTAAGCCGGGAACCTGTTATCTGAGCATTTCCTGTGACACCATACTGGACAATATGTCAGATTTGACAGAGGGAAAGGATGTACTGGTGCCGGAGGATGGTGTTATTTTCAGTGAGCGGGAAGTGACTTTCTATCAGGGAGAATCTGTGTATGATGTATTGCTGAGAGAAACCCAGAACAACCGTATTCATATGGAAGCCAGCTTCACCCCAAAGTACAACAGCGCTTATGTGGAAGGTATCAACAACCTGTATGAATTTGACTGCGGGAGATATTCCGGCTGGATGTATGAGGTCAATGGCTGGTATCCCAACTATGGCTGCAGCCGTTATCAGGTAAAAGAAGGGGATGTGATTCACTGGAATTATACCTGTGATTTGGGACGCGATTTAGGACAGTATTGGGAAGAGTGATATGAGACAGGATACTTTTTCTGCCTTCCATCCGGTCAATAACTTTCTTTATTTTGTACTGGTTATCGGGTGCTCTATGTTTCTGATGCACCCGGTCTTTCTGGGACTTTCCTGCCTGGGTGGAATGGCGTACTACATCTATTTAAAACACTGGAAAGCATTAAAAACAGCATTATGGCTGATGCTGCCGGTCTTTCTGATTTCGGCAGCTGTAAATCCCCTGTTTAACCACCAGGGGATTACTCTGATTTTATACCTGAAAAACGGAAATCCTCTGACACTGGAGTCGATTCTCTACGGTCTGGCGGCTGGTGTTATGCTGGTCAGTGTGCTGAACTGGTTTTCCTGCTATCAGGTGGTTATGACTTCCGACAAATTCATTTATCTGTTTGGGAAGGCCATTCCTGCTGTGTCCCTGATTTTATCCATGGTGCTTCGTTTTGTGCCAAGGTTTAAAAATCAGATTGAGAAAATTTCCGATTCCCAGAAATGCATTGGCCGTGATGTGACAAACGGCAATGTGCTTGCAAGGGCAAAGCACGGCATGAAAATCCTTTCTGTCATGACGACCTGGGCGCTGGAAAATTCGGTGGAAACTGCAGATTCCATGAAGTCCAGAGGATACGGGCTCAGAGGCCGGAATAATTTTTCTATTTACCGCTTTGATACCAGAGATAAGCTGTTTTTGGGGATTCTGCTTTTGCTGGGCGGAAATATTTTTGCAGGAATTTTGACAAAGAGGGTGCATTTTTTGTATTACCCCATGCTGCGGATGAATACAAATACCCTGTGGGCCATGCTGGTGTATGTGTGCTATGGGATTTTGTGTTTTCTCCCTATAATCATAGATGTAACAGAGGATATAAAATGGCATTATATGAAATCAAAAATTTGAATTTTACTTATCCGGACACAGAACGTCCGGCGATACAAAACTTGAATTTTTCCATTGAACCGGGAGAATTTGTGGTTATCTGCGGAAAATCCGGCTGTGGAAAAACCACCCTTCTGCGGCATTTTAAAACCGTTCTGAGTCCTTATGGAAAGCGGGAGGGCGAAATCCTTTTTGAGGGAGAAAAGCTGGAGGAGGTGTCTGTGCGCAGGCAGTCTGCACAGATTGGCTATGTACTTCAGAGTCCGGACAACCAGATTGTCACGGATAAGGTCTGGCATGAACTGGCCTTTGGTGTGGAAAACTTAGGATATGACCAGCAGACCATACGCCTTCGGGTGGCGGAAATGGCCAGCTTTTTTGGGATTCAGAACTGGTTCGACAAGAATGTGGAAGAACTGTCCGGCGGGCAGAAGCAGCTTTTGAATCTGGCTTCTGTTATGGCTATGCAGCCAAAGGTACTGGTGCTGGACGAACCCACTTCCCAGCTTGACCCCATTGCCGCAGGAGAATTTCTTTCTACGATACGGAAGATTAATCTGGATTTGGGCGTTACCGTGATTCTCATTGAGCACAGACTGGAAGAGGTCTTTCCCATGGCAGATCAGGTGCTGGTACTGGAAGAGGGAAAGCAGATTTATTTTGATACGCCCCGGATGGTGGGAAAGGATTTGGCAGACAATGATTTGTTTCTGGCCATGCCAAGTCCGGTGCAGATTTACAATGGAACCGGTCAGGAAGGCGTCTGTCCCCTGACGGTATGCGAGGGCAGAAACTGGCTGGAGCAGCACTATGGAAGCTGCAAAAATATGCAGCACAGGGAATGTTTCCGGCACAGAAAACAGGAAAGGGACTATGTGGTTGAGGCAAAAGAAGTCTGGTTTCGCTATGAAAAGGATGGGCGGGACATTGTAAAGGATTTATCTCTGCAGGTTCCCAAAGGCGAACTTTTCTGTATTCTGGGCGGAAACGGTACGGGAAAGAGCACCACGCTGTCTCTTCTTAGCGGAATTCACCGGCCCTACCGTGGGAAAATCCTTTTAAAAGGAAAAGAAATCCGCAAAATCCGGGATAAAGAATTGTTTCATCGTTTTCTGGGAGTTCTGCCCCAGAATCCCCAGACGCTGTTTGTGGGAAACACAGTGGAAGAGGATTTGTGGGAAATGTTTTCGGAACGTTCCCCCATCAGGCGAAAGGAAGACAGGGAAAAGATAGAAAAAGTCGTTGGGGATACGCAAATTGGGCATTTACTGCACATGCACCCCTATGATTTAAGCGGCGGGGAGCAGCAGAGGGCGGCGCTTGCCAAGGTACTGCTTCTGGAGCCGGAAATTCTGCTTTTGGACGAGCCTACAAAGGGGCTGGATGGATTTTATAAAAGCAGACTGGCGGAGATTTTCCAGAAACTGAAAGAACAGGGGATTACCATAGTCATGGTTTCCCATGACATTGAATTTTGTGCTGCCTATGGGGATACCTGCGCCATGTTTTTTGACGGAGGGATTGTGACGGCCTGCACCGCTAAGGAATTTTTTACGGGAAACAGCTTTTATACCACAGCGGCAAACCGCATGGCCAGGCAGATTTTCCCGGATGCAGTAACAGTAAAGGATGTGATAGAAGCATGTCAAAGAAGCAGGCAACCGGAGTAGATACCAGGGCTATGCTGCCCTTATACGTCAGTCTTTTTGTAAGTCTGTGCGCCTCCTTTTTTCCGTGGATTTCCATACCTGTGCTGAAATATTCCCAGCTTCCGGTGACGTATACCTTCTGGGAGATGGAGCAGTGTGTAAAAAACATACAAACCAGTATTGAAATGGGCGGCAGGATGCGCATGGAATTGTTTGAGGCAGGAGAACTGGAAATGCTGCATAAAATCAGCATGGGACTGAAGGGCGCGGCAGGGCTTTTGATTCTTTTCATGGTTCTGTGCGGGGTTCTTTCTTATACAATGAAGAAAAAGAGCCTGGGGTATGTAAGATTTGCCTTTGTCTGGAGCAGTCTTATGGCCGTGGCGGCTTTTTGCTGCATAGGAGCGGCCAATCTTTTTATCAACGAAAGAATGGGAAGAGAGAGCAATTTCATCAATCTGACGATACACAGTTATATTCAACTGACGGCCTGGCAGTATGCGCAGCTGATTCTGTCTGTGCTTATGCTCATTTGGGCAGGAAAGCTTCTGGATACCCAGGCGGAATATGAAGTCCAGAAGTACATAGAGCGCAGTGTGAAGAAAGACCGGGGAGTGGGGAAAAGAACGCTGACTGCCATGGTGCTGATTCTTGTAGCCATTCCTTTTGTCATCTTTTTCGGGATTTTTTTCCTCAATGACAGAAGTGAAATTTTTATTTCCCTGTGTATCATCGGACTGGCTATGATACCTTTTTTCATGGTATTTGAAGAGCGAAAGCCCCAGGCCAGGGAAATCCTGCTCATTGCGGTGATGGCAGCTATTGCCGTGGCAGGGCGCATGGCGTTTTTTATGCTGCCCCAGTTTAAACCTGTGGCGGCCATTGTGATTCTGGCCGGTGTGGGACTTGGGGCAGAAGCCGGATTTCTCACAGGGGCTATGGCGGGGTTTGTGTCCAACTTCTTTTTCGGGCAGGGACCGTGGACGCCCTGGCAGATGTTTTCCTTTGGAATCATAGGGTTTCTGGCAGGTCTTTTGTTTCGCAGTCCCGGAAAAAGAAGCGGCAGCCGGAAAAAGGAGTGGAGACATAAAATTCTGCTCTGCATTTACGGCGGGCTGTCTACGCTGATTATTTACGGATTTTTCATGGATACGGCATCTGTGACTGGTGGGACAGGATTTGTCCTGGCAGGCTTTTGCAGCCTCTTATGCCACCGGATTTCCGTTTAATGTGATACATGGAACATCTACCGTGATTTTTCTGTTCTTTCTGACCATTCCCATGGAACGGAAATTGGACAGAATCCGAAAGAAGTATGGAATTTTAGAAGTGTAAAGGGGTGTGAAAGTCATTGAGTGCAGCATATTTTTGTGCTAAAGTTTTAAATAGAGAATGGGAAAATGAAAAAGAAAGCAGGGGAAGGTACAATGGGAAGGACACTGACATGGAGAGCAAGAGAAAAGGATGTTTTCGACAGAGAATCGGGGAAAAATTTTAAGGGAAAGGTGCTGATACTGGACGATTGCTACCGCAGTATTCAGGACCAGGCCATGAAGAATAATGTAAAGGTGAAACAGGCGGAAATTCCGGATACCCTGGCTGTAATTGGAAATCAGAGTTTTTATCACTGTACCGGACTTAAAAATATTAATCTGGGAGAAGTTGCCCAAATCCGAAAAGAAGCCTTTTCCGGCTGTATCCGCTTAAAAGAAGCCGTGTTTTCGGATAAGCTGGAGATTCTTGGAAAGTCGTCTTTTGCCCAGTGCAAACGTCTGGAAAAAGTGGAACTGGAAAGCGGAAGACTCCGAAAGCTGGAGGCAGGAACCTTTCAGGAATGTGAAAGTATGGAGAAAATCTGTCTTCCGGAAGGTATGGAAATCATAGAAGACAGGGCCTTTTACCGCTGCGTTAACTTAAAAGAAGTGGTATTTCCGGCACAGGGACTGAAAAAAATCGGCAGGGAAGCCTTTTACTGGACCGGAATGGATAAAGTAGAATTTCCGGATTCCCTGGAAGAAATCGGAGACAGCGCTTTTTTGAAAAGCAAAACACTGGAAAAAGCAAGGATTCCATCTTCGGTAAAGAAAATAGGAAAATGGGCCTTTCACGGCTGCGGCAGACTAAAGGTATTGGAGATTTTAGGTGAGCCGGAGGAAATCGGAGAGTGGATTGTAAATAAAAGTACCACCATCCGCTGCAGAAAGGGCGGAAGCGTGGAGAAATATGCTTTGGACAGCGGATTTGCAGTGGAATACCTGTAGAAAGATTTTTCTTGCATAATGGCAGGCTATGACGTAAAATGGCAACCGAACCGTGATATTTAAGGTGTATGAACTGGGAGGAACAGAGTATATACACCGTCCGATTGACCGTTATGTGGTGCAGCAGCGCATTAAAAATACACGGATGCTCTACGCCAAGAAGCGGCGGCTGGAAGAAATGGTGGCAGAGCAGGTCTATGAGCGCAAAAAGAACAGCGATATGATGGTATTATGCAGTCCTTAAACATTCCGGTTCACACAGATTCTTTGCAAAAGAAAGTTGCTATTCAGAAGGGGGAGAAAAAACCTTGAATTATCGTTTGGATATACAGTATGACGGACCCCGGTACGGCGGGTGGCAGAAGCAGAAAGATACAGACAACACCATACAGGGGAAAATCGAAGAGGTATTATCACGTATGTGCCAGACTCCGGTGACGATACAGGGCGCAGGCAGGACCGATGCAGGGGTGCACGCGGCAGGGCAGGTGGCAAATGCGCATATGGAGACGGAAAAGACTTGTGAGGAAATCTGCGAATATCTCAACCGGTATCTTCCGGAGGATATTGAGATTGTCCGGGTGAAGCAGGCGGCAGACCGTTTCCACAGCCGCTTAAACGCCAGAGAAAAGGTGTACCAGTACCGCGTTGCTGCAGGTTCTCATAAGAATGTGTTTGAGCGGAAATACCAGTGCCCGCTTCATGAAAATCTGGATGTACCGGCCATGAGAGAGGCGGCGGAATTTTTGACGGGAACTCATGATTTTAAAAGTTTTTGTTCCAATAAAAAGATGAAAAAGTCTTCGGTCAGAACCATATATGACATCGAAATCCGGGAAGAGGGGCAGGAAATCCGCATGACCTATACCGGCGACGGATTTCTCTATAATATGGTAAGAATTCTCACCGGAACTCTGATTGAAGTGGGAAGAGGAGACAGAAAGCCAGTGGAAATGATGGAAATTCTGGAACGCTGCGACAGAGGCGCGGCGGGATTTACAGCGCCGGCCAGGGGATTGACCCTGCTGGAAGTGCGGTATTAGGAGGAAGACAGTATGGAAAACAGCAGAAACCGGGAAATGGAACAGGAAATTCGTAAGAGCATGGAACAGCTTTATCCTAAGGACCCGGATCATTTGTACAGCCGGATGCAGGTGGAATTTTATGCCTGCAATTACGAGAAAAAAAGTGTAACCCTTCGTTTTCCGGTACAGAGATGGGAATTAAATCACATGGCAACCATGCACGGAGGTCTCATAGCCACGGCTATTGACACCACCTGCGGCGTTACGGTGCGCAGCGTCAGCGGAAGTGAAAAAATTCCTACCATTAACCTGAACCTGAATTATCTCTCCCCTGCCATGGCTCAGGACGCCCTGCTGGTAACGGCAAAAGCAGACCGGGCCGGACGGAGAATCTGCAGTGTATCTGCAGCATGCCGGTCTGAAAAAACGGGGAATCTCATAGCCACTGCCACGGCAAATTTCATGATTCTGGAGTGAAATTTTGAATGCAAATAAAAAAATAAAAGCAAAGCCTTTGAAAAAGCGGGAATTTATGGTACTATAGTCCTTAGACTGTAAAGGAAGAAATTACGATAGATGGAGGAAGAAAAAAGTGGAAAAAGAAACAGCAAAAGAAACCGTTTCTAAAAACTTTATTGAACAGATGATTGAAAAAGACCTGGCAGAGGGCAAATACGAGGAAATTTGTACCAGGTTTCCGCCGGAGCCAAATGGTTATCTGCATATCGGACATGCAAAGTCTATTTTATTAAACTATGGTCTTGCACAGAAATACCACGGAAAGTTCAACATGCGTTTTGACGACACCAATCCGACTAAGGAAAAGGTAGAGTTTGTGGAGTCCATCAAGGAAGATATCAAATGGATGGGTGCAGACTGG
>OGXN01002142.1_pt1 | contig 15359 bp, 14 predicted proteins | sample 1576281 | NCBI WGS metagenome assembly OGXN01 (sample SAMEA3541494, study PRJEB24748) | human gut metagenome | biome: human gut; feature: human-associated habitat; material: faeces | place: China | collected 2012
TTTGTTAGCAATGATGATGGGGAGTGCATCCATTCATGCCGCTGATGGCGATATGGGATTGACATTTGAAGGTGACAGTGAAAAATTTATAACATATGAACAAAGCAGTGCTTATGAAAATATGGCACCTGGTGAAGAAAGAATTCAACAAATTACATTATCTAATGATGATTATCGTGAATTAAAGTTCTATGTTAGAAGTGAATATACCAATCCATTAGGTGAAGGTGTCGCAAATAACCAGATTGCCTATGATATTGAATTCTCTAATAATGGAGAAACATTCTATACTGGTAAAATTGGTGGTATGACACAAAGCAATATGGATTCATTAGATCAGAATTATTTATTAAAAACATTGAAAAAAGGTGAATCTACAACTGTATTGATGAAAATCAAAGTAGATGGAGATTCCATGGATAACACATACCAGAATACAGAAGGATACTTAAATCTGATATTCTCAGTAGAACATGAAGATAACACACCAGTGGAAAAAGTTGTGACAGTCATTAAAAAAGTCCCAGTGATCAATAAGATTCCTGGCGTACAGACTGGTGATACAACGGTTATTGGAACAATTCTTGGAATGTTTGTGGCAAGTTTAGCATTGATTATCGTGATTATTGTAATGAGGGTTAGAAACAGAAAGGGTGAAAGAAATGAAAAAGCGTAATAGATTTTTAACAGCTTTATCAGGCATTGTGATGGCATGCTTATTCCTTTTACCTATTTCCACTACAGATATTAAAGCAGCAGAATATGAAATCGTATTTAAGGCTGGTTCACACGGCAGTGTAGATGGTCAAAAAGAAGTATCTTATCATTTAAGTACAAATGATGTATTCCCTAATGAACCTACAGTATCAGCAGAAGAAGGTTATGTCTTTAAAGGATGGAGCAAACAGCTTCCTTCTGTTGGTTCAAAGGTAACAGGTAAACAAGTATATGTCGCAAAATATGGCGTATTGATCGATGGTGTATCATACACTGTACGCTATGTTGATGAAAATAAAACGGATATCGCTACACCTAAAACAATGTTAGGGGAACGTGGTACACAGATTGTGGAACGTGCAAAAACAGTTCCAGGTTATACCTATCAGCAAGCTGAACAGACATTTACATTAAAAGATGGAATGGAAATTCAATTTGTTTATACATTAACAAATCCTAACGAAGTTATTCGTTATGAAACGATAACACAGGAAGAAGTAGTTAATCAGGTTGTTCCACAGGAAAATGGCAACCAGAACAATGTAACACCTACTCCTAATCCAAATCCTACTCCAGCACCTAATCCTGATGTTGTTATCCCTGATGATAATCAGCCAAATGGTGATGGTAATAACGATAAGGACACAGATAAAGATAAAGACCAGACAGATATCAATGATCAGGAAACACCAGAAGGCGATGGTAAAGGCAATGATTATGCAATGTTAGCTGGCGGTTTGGGTATTCTGGTTGTCGCAGGTATCGCAATTATCTTCATGTATTGGAATAAAAAAAGACAAAACAATGAAGCCAATTCATAAATAAATAACAGAACATAGCCATCCTGATGCAGTGTGGCTATGTTTTCTTTCCAATCAATGGTCACACGAAAAACTTTTTTGTTACCACTATGTGACTTGACATTGGTAAGATATAGACGATAAAGAAAAGATTCTAATATTTAAACTATATGAAATGAGGAGGACTTCCTATGAGAAAAAAATTAATGAAGACAATGGCTTTAGTTTTAAGCTTTGTGATGATTTGTCTAAATGTTGATACTAAGTATATAAAAGCGGAGGATACAGATATCACTATCAAAAATCATGGTGTGAATAATGCTGTAGAGAAACCAGCTACATTAGATGCAGGACAAGTCTGGACTAATAAAGACGTAGTAGACCATGGTGATGGTACATTTACAATTACATTAAGTGCAATGGCAAATAACTATCAAGATGGTGAGACTATAAAGGCTCCTTTAAAAGAAGAGACATCTTTGACATTTACAGATGTAATTGGTAATGGTTTTGAAGTTGAAGGTACTTTGCCAGCAGATATGACCCTTGCAAATGGTACAGCAACTTGGACATTAAAATCAGATCAGTTAACAGCTGATGCAAATGGACCAGTAATTAAAACAGTATCTTTCAAAGTAAAATATTCTGCAAAAGAAAGCGGAACATATTATACAAACGGAAAAGCTGAAGCACAGTTTACTCCTAGTGAAGATAATCCTTTCTACTATGATGTAACATCTGCTACAGAAACTACAGAAAAAGTAGTGACTGCAAAAGCTGATAAGAATTTGGAAAACGGTATTGTAAAACAAACTTTCAAGACAACTGGCTGGATTGAATTAGAAGCAAAAACTTTAGAACAACCTAAAGCAGAAAATGAAGAAGATTCTAGAGAAAGCGGTGTAAAAGAAGCCCCAGCTACATTTGATCCATCAACAATTGTTCCATTATTAGATGCAGCACCACTCTATGATTATTCAAAAAATAGTGTGATGTATAGAAGCGCTCGTTTAAGTGGTGTACCAACTAATTTTACTCCTACAAAAAATTCTAATATTGAAACATCTAAAATAGCAGAATTTGATCCTAATAGTAATACTGCCAATATTACTTTGGAAACCTATTTGACAGGAGAAGTGTCAATGTCAGGAAATCCAATAGATTTTGTATTGGTATTAGATCAATCCGGAAGTATGGATGATCCATTTGAAAAAAATAGCTATTACAAAGTTTATGGAGATGAATTGTCTTTAGACGGAACAAAATATTATGTTTATGTAAACAATTATTACACTAAATTAACATATGAAAGTAATAGTAATAGATGGTATTATAGTAGAAATAATAGGAAAGTTTATTGCACACCTAAAGTGAATGAAAATGATTCTGAACATACGCAATTTTATGCGATATATACAAAAAAAGTAGCATTAAAGAAAAGTGTTAGCAATTTTATTGATTTAGTTGAGAAAAACGCAAAAGACTCTAATTTCAATCATAGAATTGCTATGGTGGGATTTGCAATGGGAGAATATACAGAGAATTCTAATAGCTACCCTGCATATAAGAATACAGAGGTGTTAAGTTTAAATAATCCAATGAATTATAAAAATATTAATCAATATAACGAAAAAAATGTATATGGTAATGCATTACAAAATACACTTGAAGCAGATGGCAGAAACATTCTTAATCAAGCTGTAAATTCTATTTCTGCCTCTGGAGCAACAAATATAGATTTAGGAATGGAAATGGCAAAAAAAATCTTAGATTATAATAAAACGGAAAACAGAGATAAAGTCGTAATCACTTTTACTGATGGGTTGCCGACAAAATATAGTGGTTATAGTGAAAATATAGCTAATGATGCAATAAAAACAGCAAACGATATTAAGATTGAAAATCACGCAACATGTTATAGTATAGGTGTAGTTACTGAAGCTGATCCATCTGCTGACATTTATAATACGCCTACTAGTGATAAAAATATTATAAATAAGTTCTTGCATTTAATTTCAAATAATTATGTTGGCAATCAATATTTAAATATGGATGCAATAGTTGCCAATCTTTGGCCTGGGTATGGGAAACCTAATAATTTAGGATATTATTTAGCAGCTAACGATGCTGATAGTTTAAAGGAAATTTTTGAAAATATATTCTCTCAAGTTGTACCAAAAATAGAGTTAGATTCAGATACAATGCTGATCGATAAAATTTCAAAATATTTTAAAGGTGATATCCCAAAAGAAAATATAACTGTCTATAAACAGCCTTACAATGGTGGAGAATTAGGCGATTCTAATAGCTGGGGTGAAAAAATAAACATTACAAATGAAGTAACAATAAAAACTGAAGGAGATACTATTACAGTTACTGGCTATGATTATTCTAAAAATTTTGTTTATTTGGAAGATGGAACACCTGTTGGCTATAAATTAGTTGTAGTTATCAAAGACGTAGAACCTATTGATGGATTTGTTGGAGGAAACGAGGTTCCTACAAATAAGGATGATTCCGGTATTTATGATAAAAATAATAAAGTAGTTGAAAATTTTGATACACCTGATGTTGATGTCCCATTGAAGTATGATTTCCAAGTTAAAGATGCAAGTATTTATATTGGAGATAACTGGAAGAGTGTAGATGAATTCTTACAAAATGGTTATCTGATTAATGGTAAAAATTTTGAATGGGGTGGAAACAGAAATGATTTCGCCGGAATAGAATATACCATTAAAGATGGTGATACTGTAATTGGAACATTCACAGTAAATGCTGGAGAAAATAAGGGATCATTGGAAGTGAATGATAACTTTGATACTACAGACTATAGTACAACTCATAACTTTAGTATTAGCGCTGTTGTGAAACCAACCCAAAATGGAAGTTACGGATCTAAAGATATAACTGATAAAATGTCTCATTTATATGTGTTTACTCCTGATTTAAATGTAACTGATAAAGTTATATTCTATGGGGATTTAACAAAAGTTAAAGAAAGATATAATTCAGATGAAGTTGAATGGAAATGCAAAGCTAATTCTGAAGCTCCAAAACCTTTAACAAATCAACCAAGTTTAAATTTAAATGCTCAAGTTGTCAATCGTGAAGAAACTATTGATAACAATATAGATGTTGAATTGTCAGAAGATACTCAATTTAAATTAAATGTTAAGCGTACTGATACCAATAAAGATATTACTGCTAACACAGGTATAACAAATAAAACACCTAATTCTGATAAAGATGATTCTCATGATTTTACAATCTATGTTGTGAAAGGTCAATTAAATATTACCAAAAAAATAAATCAGCAATATGTAGGTGGAGACGATGAATTTATTAAAGCAAATCAGAGTTTTCTATACAAAATTGAGAGAAAAGACAAAGATGGTAATGTTTTAGATACATTCTATCAAACCATTGATTTCTCAGCTAATCAGAATACAAAAGAAAAGACAGTGAAAATTAAAGGTTTGAAAAAAGGATATTATACAGTTACTGAAATAACAGATTGGTCTTGGAAGTATGAATTAAAATCTCAAGCAGATGACTATAGTGGAAATGCTGAGAATACAACATCTAATATTTACATTGGAGACGATACTACTGCGTATACAAGAAATAAACCTTATTATGGAGTAGAAGAAGATACTACAAAATTGAGTGTAGAGTATAGCAATCCAGCAAACACAAATTTTGAAAATGAGTTTATACAAGCTTTATCTAATTTATTTGGTGATGTAGCTTCTGCAATTAATCAATTTATTAACAAGTGATTTGGTGAATTATATGAAAGATAGAAGTAAATTAAGAGTTAAGCAAGAACTTAAATTCTTGCTTAACTCCAACAAAAAAATCGAAATGATGGGAGGTAAATTAGCATGATGAATTTTACAAAAATTAAAAAGAAAGCTATGATCGTCGGGGCTTTAATTGTAGCATTATCTGCAGTTGGCATTACATATGCGTTGCTCTCATCATCTTCTCAAGAGAATTTAAATAAGTTTGAGGGAGCTGCAGCTAAAGTAAATATTTCAGTAATTGAGAATAATAAAAACCATGAAGATAGTACAAATGATGAAGAAGAATATAGCAAAATCAACAAAAATGATACTATATCTAAGGTGGTTAAAATAAAGAATATTTATGATTCAAATTATCCTACTACAGATTGTTATATCCGTGTAAAATTTGTACCTATGATTAAAAACCAGGATGGTGATTCCATTGGTCAATCTGTAGATTTGAAGTATAACTTTAATGGAAATTCAAATAAATGGGTTTATGATCAAAATTCTGATACTTATTATTATACTGAAGCTGTTGCACCGAATAATGAAACAGATGTATTGCTTGAATCTATAACATTAAATCAAGATTTACCAAAAAATACACATTTAGAATTACAGGTAATGGCTGACGCAATTAGCGCACATCCAGTTACAAACCTTACTGATGCTTGGAAATTAACAGCAAATAGTGATGGTAATTATTTTACAGGTTTTAACCCAGTAAATTGAAGTAATAGATAAAGCAGTGGATATTCGCTGCTTTTTTCTATTTAAATTAGGAATAATATTGTCCTTTGTTAAAGAATAGTAGTAAAATATAAGCATAAATAAAAAGGAGAACAATATGATTAAGAAAGTTTGGAATATTATTACAACAATTGTTGTAATTTTGGTTATTTTGTTAGCTTGTATATTTTTTGTGCCACGATTGTTTGGTATAACCCCAATGGCGGTATTAAGTGGTAGTATGGAGCCAACATATCATGTAGGTGGATTAGTCTTTGTACAAAAAGTAGACCCATCTGATGTAGAAGTAGGAGATTCTATCACGTTCACTATTGGAAATGATACTGTAGTAACACATAGAGTAATAGAGGTAAATAAAGAAGAACAATCTTTTAAAACCAAGGGGGATGCTAACGATAATGAAGATGGCGGAAGCGTTGCATTTAATAATGTTAAGGGAAGAGCGTTAGGATTCACCATTCCTTATTTAGGTTTCCTTGCTGTTTATTTAAATTCAACAAGTGGTATCATCATTTTAGTAGCTTTTATATTAATCATGATGTTGTTATCATTCATCGTAGATCAGCTTTCAAAGGATGATAAAGAAAAGAAATAAAATAATAAGGTGTAGTAATAAGAAACATAAATTTCTGTTACTACACTTTTTTTTTGCTTGAAATTATAAGAAAAATAAGGTCACAAATAAATATGTACTGATTATGGCATTTTATTTTTTTGTTACCGCCATGTGACTATTCAGTTAGATAATATATGTGTAAAAAGAAAGAGAAGAAGGGAGGCAAATTATGAAACCAGTAAAGAAGTCACTGCTGGTAGTCGCTTCTATTTGTTGTTTGATAACAGCTGGTGTAACATATGCACTTCTGTCAAAAGTAACAGAGACAGCAACGAATACATTTAGCTCTGATAGAAGTATTTCATTAAAGCTTCGTGAAGATAAATGGGATGGCTTTGATTTTAATGAAAGCTATCCAGATGGAGCAATACCTGGAACAGTAATTGATGATAAGGAAACCAATAAAGAAATATTAGGATTTAATATTGCGAAGAATTATCATCCAGGAGATGCGATTCCTAAGAATCCAATTGTGATGAACACTAGTGATGAAAATGAATATGTTGCCATTAAAGTAGTTTATGAGAATAGTCAGGGTGTTCCTATTTCAAAAACTGAATTTGAAAATTTATATGGCAAGTTTCAGCATTTGAATAGTTCATATCAGAATGGTATGAATAATGAATTTGAATTAGTTGATACAGATGAAGAATTTGACCTTTATATTTATAAAAAAGTATTAAATTCAAATACTACTACTCCTGCATTGTTTGATAGATTTGTTATCAAACTTGATATAGAACCAGATGGAAATAAATTACCGAGCTTCAATATTAAAGTAAAAGCATATGCAGTGCAGGAAACAAATGTAACAATAGATAAAGCAAAAGAGTCTTTATTAAATTTAGCGAAAAAAAATTAAGAAAGGTAAAATTGAAAGGTGAGAGAAATGGAAAAGAAAAGATTATTTACAACATTAGGCGCAATGGTATTAACAGGAGCTATCGCAGTAACAGGAACATGGGCATTTTTGAACAAAGTTACAGAAACGAAGACAAATACGTTTACATCATCTAAGGATATCAGTACTGAATTAGTAGAAGAAAACTTTGATGAAGAAATTGCAGAAAATTACATTCCAGGACAGGTAATTGCAAAAGATCCTGTTATGAAAAATGATGCAGAAAAAAATGAAGGACTTCCAATTTATGTTGGTGTTAAATTAGAGTATATTGATAATAATGGTAAGCATATTTCAAGAGAAGAATTTATCGAAAATTATGCTGAAATCATGAATAATGGCGAAGAAGGATTTAATAATTTGTGGAAAGAATTTGGTACTTATAATGATGGTTCAGAATTTTATGTTTTTAAGAACGTCGTTCAACCAGGAGCTAGCAGCGATCCTATCTTTACTGATATTAAAGTTATAACTGGTATTAAAGAAGTTATCAAAACTGAATATTCTAGTAAAACATTATATCGCATTGATAAAGACGAAAATGGAAACGATAAAGAACCAGAAATTATTGATAAAACAGATTCAACAAATAGCTCAAGAGTTTTATATGAAAAAATTGGAGATAAATATGTTCCAATCGAAGGCGATGCTTATACATTACCAAAATTTGAAATTAAAGTAACAGGTTATGCTGTACAAGGAAATGATGAAGTAAGTCAGGAAGAGGCAATTGATGAATTAGTTAAATTGGCCGAAGCTACTTCAATTAAAAGATAAATAAATTTGGAAAGGTGAAATAAAATGAAAAAAAGTAAATTATTAGCATGCCTTGCAATGGCAGGAGTATTGGCAATTGGTGCAGGAACTTATGCAATTTTCTCAGATAAAACAGTTGAAAGGAATAATATCTTTACAATTGGTACAGGAATTGATGGAGAAATCTTTGAACCAAATTGGGAAGGTACAGAAGAAAAGGGTGTAGAATACAGACCAGATAGCACTATTTCAAAAGATCCACAGATTAAAAATAACAGTGATGCTGAAAGTGCTTATATTGGTATTCAGCTGAGATATTCTTTACCTAAAGATGCATATGTGACTTATAGTAATAACAATGATAAGCAGTATAAAAGTAATGCAGAAGTATTAAAAGATTTAGGATATAATAATGAAGAAGAATATATTAAAGCTTTAACTGCTGAAACAGAATTTAATTTAACTCTTGATAAATTTACTGCAGCAACTACAAAAAACGGAAAAGAAGTTGAAGGTTATTGGGTACCATTAAAAAATGGAGATGTCACTGTTCCAAATTCATATATGTATGTAGGAGATAATGGTAAAGCATTAGCTGTTGAACATGGAATGTTAACTGAACCAATTTTTAAAGAAGTGAAGATTGTAAAAGATATTGATATTAAAGATATGATGCCTTTTGAAATTCATGTTCAAGGTTATTTAGTTCAGAGTACAGAAGGAATTAACGCTGCTGAAGAATTAACAAACCTAATGAATGCAAAATAATAGTGAGGAGATAACTTATGAAAAATAAAAAACTTATTGCATTAGCTATTGCAGGTGTACTGGGAATTGGAGCTATTGCTGGTGGCACACTGGCATATTTCACAGATAGTGATAACAAAACCAATGTGATCACTATGGGACATGTTGATGTTGATTTAGAAGAACCAGGATGGGAAAATCCTAATAACGTACAACCTGGTAATAAATATCTGAAAGATCCACAGATCAGTGTTGTTGATGGATCAGAGGATGCTTATTTAAGAGCAAAAGTAACTGTTACATTGAAAGACAAAAATGGAAATGATGTCATGGTTGATGGTGAACAGTTGTTACCTGCATTAAGTGAAGTTGTTGATATCAATGATGGTTGGAATCCAACACCAGATGCTGATGGATATTACTATTACAATACGAAAGTATCTGCACCTACAACAGTAAGTTTGTTTAAAGTAAAAGGTGAAGGTGAAAATAAGTATACAGTAGAAATTCCTATGAGTTGGGGAAATGCATATGCTGATACAGTATTAACAATTGATATCGTTGCTGAAGGTATTCAGGCAGATAATTTCACTCCACAAATGGATGGAACTAACATCATTGGATGGAATGACGTAACTGCTGAAACTTATAACAAATAAAGAATTACAAGAAATGAGTGGTCAATCAGATCACTCATTTTTGGAATTAAGAAAACTTTTGATTTTCAAGAAAAGTGTTGTGTTATACTAAGCTTGAAAGCCAGTATATAGTAAAAATGTCTTATATTTGTTTGACAGAATATTTGGCGTTACCAATATGTTACTATCATAAAGTATACTTGGAATGGTGATAAAAAATGAAGAATATAGAAAAGGAAAATCTAACAAATACACCTACTTTTCTAGTAGAGATAAAAAGTTGTAAAAATCAAAGCTGGCAAGGTAGATTAACATGGGTTGAAAAAAATCAGACAACGAGTTTTCGTAGTGCTTTGGAATTGATGAAAATCATGGATTCTGCGGTATCGAATGATGAAGAAGATTAAGTATTGTAATATCCTTGCTTATGTTATGCTGATTGCCTTGATTCTTGTTGTATCACCTTTTGTAGTACCGAAGCTTTTTGGTTATGAACCTTATGGTATTTTAAGTAATAGTATGGAACCAGATTATCCAGTAGGCAGTGTAGTCTATGTGAAATCACAATCACCGGAATCCATCATGAAAGGTGATGTTATTACATTTAAAACGAGTGTGGTAAATGATAGTGTCGCAACACACAGAGTAATGATCAATGATGCAAAGAAAAGATCTTTTGTGACCAAAGGAGATCATAATGATGATGTGGATGCAACTGCAGTCGCATATGAACGATTACTTGGAAAGGTTGTTTTATGTGTACCAATGCTGGGTAATATATACTTATGGCTAGTATCAATGTTTGGTGTAGCAACGTGTACATTTACATTGATTATGGTGATTACATTGTGGCTTCATGTCGCAAAGTGGAAAAAAGAACTTGGTATAAAAAAATAGATTTTAAAGGAATGTTTGGTGAGAATTAAACATTCCTTTTCTATTGGATGAAAATATAGTTTTTGTGATTTGTAAAAATTGAAATAGAAAACGATTAAGATATACTATATTAATATTGTGGTTTGTGCTATAATAAAGGCATAAATTAATCTTAATATGCATTATTAATGCGATAAAACCAAATGAAAAAGTAAAAATTAGATATTTTAAAAATATTGGATAAAAAAAAGAGGGAAATCTTAGAAATTTACAATTTTTTTGGAAAAAACTCCTCAAAACTGTTAGATTCTGCTATATTATTATGTGGATTTCTGAAAAAGCAAAAAAACAAGAATTAAAATATATGGTAAAATGAAGTTGGAAAGAAAGGATACAGGTGACAGGTATATGAATGAGGAAGATAAAATTATACATGTAAAAATGTTTTCCTATTTTGAGATGGAAATCGATGGCAAAACATTAAGTGACGAAACTTTACATTCTAATATGCTTGTGAAACTTATTGTGTATATACTGTGTAACAGAAAGGCGATTATCAGTGCAAATGATCTGTGTGATGTATTGTGGAGAGAAGATGAAAGTGATAATCCGATTGGCGCATTAAAAAATCTGTTGTACCGTTTACGTACCATATTAAAAAAGACATTCGGCTATAATGATTTTATCAAAACATTAAGAGGGGCCTATGCCTGGAATAATGATGTAAAAGTTATCATTGATGCAGAAGAATTTGAAAGTAAATATAATGAAGCAAAACTATTAGATGATGTAAATAAAAAAATTGATGTGTTGGAAGAAGCACTGACGTTATATACAGGCGATTTTCTACCAAAGTTTACTAGTGAACACTGGATATTTCGACAGACGACCTATTATCACAGCCTGTACATATCTATCGTAAAACTACTGGCACAGACATATGAAGAAGTTCAGAATTATGAGAAGATGGAGATTTTGTGCATTAATGCTTTGAAATACGAGAATCTGGATGAAACGATTCATTGTTTATTAATGAAAGCTTATATTAAACAAAGAAAGAATTCTCAGGCGAAAGAGCATTATAAACAGACAAGTGAACTGTTATATTCACAATTAGGCACAACTCCTTCAAAAGAAATGCAGAATCTTTACAAAGAAATCATGCGTGAAATCAAGAATGAAGAAATGAATCTTGCGATGATTCAGGATGAAATAGCAAATGCGAAAGAGAATACGAATGGAGCGTATTTCTGTGATTATGGTGTATTTAAAGAAATTTATGCCTTACAGCAGCGACAGGCAAAGCGTTTAGGAATCGCAGTATATTGTGGATTGATTACGATTGAATCTAATCTGGATTTACCACTTGATAGTAATGCTTATCGTAAGTTTCGTGATGGTACAATGGAAACATTAAAGGCAACGATTGTTTCATCCTTATGTTCTGGTGATGTCATTGCTCGTTATAGTGCAACACAGTTTATCATGCTGCTTCCAACCTGTGACTATGAAGGTGGATTGGTTGCGTTAGAAAGAATAGAAGAAAACTTTTATCGTATTGCGACAAGGTATCATGCTCGACTTCGTTGTGATTTGAAAGAAATGGATCTGAGGTAGTGATATGATAAGAAAGTTAAGCGCAAATATGTTTTGGACATGTATTGACGATATGGATAATGACAGTATGCATGGTACGTTATATTCTACCGCTGATGAAGAAGATATCGTCTTTCATGACTTTAACCAGATGGTTTTGAAGGCAGATGCATTTATGGATAAGATTGCTTTTCCACAGGCTTTTCAAAATAAACGTTCTTTTGTGGAAGAGGAACATCAAATTTATAATGCACAAATACATACAAATGAAAAACGAAAACATGATGAAATCATTCAGCATCATGGAAAGTTGTTTACTGGTATTATTATGGTAGATACAAGACAGTATTCCAATTGGCAGGGCTGTGTGATGAATGAACAATTTGAGATGTTATACGAGTTTCATGATGTAATAGAACTAATGAAACAGCTTTTAAATATTATGCAGAAGAAGGAAAGCTAGAACGAAAGTGTTCTGGCTTTTTTTATTTAAAAAATCTTTGCCTAATGTACATGTTTTTTCATTCAAGTTTATAGAAGAACAAGAGAAGCAGGAAGCAAATAAGAAAGATAAAAGACAGTGTGATCATTGATAAGATTATCTTAAATTGTAGGATTGTTTATGGTATCAAGAAAAGAATATTAGATAGTATTTTTTTCATAGTAAAAGAAGATGAAATAGTCTATAATATAAAAAGAGATGAGGTGATATATATGTATTATTTGGATACAAATATTCCTTTGAAACAATTTAAAATGGATATCGCAAGTGAGCCATATGTGGATAAAAGTTTGCTGATTGATAAATTAAATTCATTTATAAGAACAAGGAATCGTTTTATCTGCATCACACGACCTAGAAGATTTGGTAAAACCATGAATGCAACAATGCTAGGCGCATATTATACGCAAGGATATGATGCACATGATTTGTTCAAAAATTTAAAAATAGCACAAACAACATCTTATGAGAAACATATCAATAAACACCATGTGTTTTATATTGATTTTAGCAGAATGCCAGATTATTGTGATTCATATCGTACTTATATTGACAGTATTATGAAAACAATAAAAGAGGATTTGATGAACATATATCCAAAACTTTCAGAAAAAAGCTATGATTATTTATATCAAATGTTTTTAGACACAAATGATTCTTTTATTTTTATTATGGATGAGTGGAACAGTATCTTTTATAAAGATTTTATGCAAGAAAAGGATAAAAAAGCTTATCTAGAATTTTTGAAAGGATTATTAAAAGATCAACCTTACGTAGAATTGGCGTATATGACAGGAGTGTTACCAATCGCAAAATACTCTGGCGGATCTGAGTTGAATATGTTTAAAGAATATAATTTTATGAATGATAGGATTTATGAAGATTATTTTGGGTTTGATGAAGAGGAAATTATTGAATTAACTAAGAAATACACGAAGCCATCATTTGAAACATTAAAAAAATGGTATGATGGATATTACAAATCAGATGGTTCAAGTTTATTTAATCCACGATCTGTTTCATCAGCATTAATAGATGGCATCTGTCTTAACTATTGGACCGAAACAAGGCCAATGAATGAAATAGCTGAATATATAGAACATAATGTAGATGCAGTAAGAGAAGACATTGTGAAAATGGTGGCAGGTATTCCTATAGAAGTAGAATTGGAAGGATATGGCGCAGAACAGTTACGCTTAGACAGTCGGGATGAGATATTATCCGCCATGGTGGTCTTTGGGTTCTTGTCCTATCATGATGGTTTCTTGAGAATACCAAATCATGAATTAATGGAAAAATTTCAAAGAGTGTTAAAAAGAAAGAGTATGGGTGGTGTCGCAGATATCGTTAATAATTCAAAAAATGTATTAGATGCGACAATCGCGATGGATGGAGAAAAAGTTGCACAATATATCGAAGAAGCGCATGATCGAGAAATACCATTCTTACAATATAATAACGACGCCGACAGGTGCACAGAGTGAAATAGCTTGTCATGTGTGATTACATTATGTTATCTATATGCAAGAAATTATTATGAAGTCACAAGAGAAGATAAGTTAGGTAAAGGTTTTGTAGATTATTTGTTTACGCCAAAGAAAAAAGGATATCCGGCAATCATCTTGGAACTGAAATATAATAAAAGCGCAGAAGAGGCAATTGATCAAATCAAAAAGAAAAACTATGTAGAACGAGTAAAAGATTTTGATGAAATACTGTTTGTTGGTATTAATTATTCTACAGATGCAGATGAGCATAAACATCATGATTGTATTATTGAAAAATATAAATAGGAATGATAAGCATTGTCTAATGAATTATATAGATAATGCTTTTTTCATAGTAAAAGAGGAAAAAATAGTCTATAATATAAAAAGAGATGAGGTGATGGATATGTATTATCTAGATACGGATATTCCTGTAGAATTATTTCAACGAGTATTAAAGAAAAAAATCTATGTGGATAAAAGTATGTTGATTGATAAATTTAATGATGTAATTGGTAGTGAAGATTGTTATTATTGTATTACTAGACCTAGAAGATTTGGAAAAACAATCAATGCAGCAATGCTTAGTGCGTATTATACAAAAGGATATGATACCCATGAGTTATTTGAAAATTTGAAAATAGCAAAAACGGCATCTTTTGAAGAACATATCAATAAACATCATGTGATTTATATTGATTTTAGTAGTGTTCCACAAAATTGTAATTCTTATGAACAATATATTACAAGTATATATGAAAAAGTGAAAAGCGATCTCATAGACTATTATAATATCAAAGTCAGAAAGACAGATGATTCGCTAAGTACACTGTTTTATGCAACGAAAGATAACTTCATTTTTATAATGGATGAATGGGATAGTATTTTTTATAAAAAATTTATGACAGATGAAAATAAAAAAGAGTATTTAGAATTTTTGAGAGGGTTATTAAAAAGTAAGACATATGTTGAATTAGCGTACATGACCGGCGTTTTACCAATCGCAAAGTATTCTAGCGGATCTGAATTGAATATGTTTGATGAATTAAATTTCATGAATGATGATGAATATGATTTATATTTTGGATTTCATGAAGATGAAGTAAAAGAATTATGTAATCAGATGAGTAGTATAGGATATGATGGAAAGAAGTATAAAGAACATAATCTGCCAACGGA
>OGXN01002209.1_pt1 | contig 14748 bp, 15 predicted proteins | sample 1576281 | NCBI WGS metagenome assembly OGXN01 (sample SAMEA3541494, study PRJEB24748) | human gut metagenome | biome: human gut; feature: human-associated habitat; material: faeces | place: China | collected 2012
ATCAAAACCGGAGAAAGATCCAAAGGCGATTGCGGCTGCGAAGAATGCAAAGGCAAGTAGTTATCCAAAATGTCAGCTCTGTGTGGAGAATGAAGGATATGCAGGTCGTGTGAACCATCCGGCGAGAGAAAACCACCGTATTATCCCGATCACAGTGAATGACAGCGCATGGGGATTCCAGTATTCGCCATATGTATATTATAATGAACACTGTATCGTATTTAATGGTGAGCATACGCCGATGAAAATTGAAAAACAGACATTTGTAAAATTATTTGATTTTGTAAAATTGTTCCCACATTATTTTCTGGGATCAAACGCAGACCTTCCGATTGTAGGAGGCTCTATCTTGAGTCATGACCATTTCCAGGGAGGAAATTATACATTTGCAATGGCAAAAGCGCCGATGGAAGAGACATTTACAATCAAAAACTTTGAAGATGTAGAAGTTGGAATTGTAAAATGGCCATTGTCTGTATTGAGATTGAGAAGTACAGATGAGTCGCGTTTAATTGAACTCGGAGCACACATTTTAGATGCATGGCGAGGATACACAGACGAAGCGGCGTTTGTATTTGCGAACACAGATGGAGAGCCACACAACACGATCACTCCAATCGCAAGAAAAGTTGGGGATACATATGAGCTGGATCTTGCGCTCCGCAACAATATTACAACAGAAGAGCATCCGCTTGGAGTATATCATCCACATGCACAGTGGCATAATATCAAAAAAGAGAACATTGGTCTGATCGAGGTAATGGGACTTGCAGTGCTTCCGTCTCGTCTGAAAGAAGAGATGGAAATCCTTGCAGATTATCTTGTGGAAGGCAAAAATATCAGAGAGAATGAAAAGATTGAAAAACATGCAGACTGGGTAGAGACATTCCGAGGAAAATATGACGGATTTACAAAGGAAAATGTAATGGAAATTTTGGAAAAAGAAGTTGGAATTGTATTTACCAATGTTTTGGAAGATGCAGGTGTCTATAAATGTACAGAAGAGGGAAGAATTGCATTCAAACGGTTCATAGAGACACTGTAGGCATTTGGAGAGGATGAGAACAGAATGGAACAGAGAGCATTTGGAGCGAACAGCAAAGGTGATGCTGCTTTATTATATACATTTACGAACAAGAACGGCATGATGATCGGGGTGACTGATCTGGGGGCAACGCTCCATGCGGTCCTTGTGCCGGACAGGGATGGCAGTCTCTGTGATGTGGTACTTGGATATGACACGGCAGAGCAATATGAAGAAGGAGCTACTTTTTTTGGAGCTACGGTGGGCCGGAGCGCGAACCGCATCGGTGGTGCATCATTTGTGCTGAATGGGGAAAAATATAATCTGGATAAAAATGACGGTGAAAACAATCTTCACAGCGGGTTGGATTTTTATAGTTTCCGTGTGTGGAAAGTGAAAGAACAGACGGAGAACAGCATTACATTCGCATTGCACAGTCCGGATGGCGATCAGAATTATCCGGGTGAATTGGGCATTGAAGTGACTTATACGTTGACAGATGACAATGAAATAAAAATTCAGTATCATGGAGTGCCGACAAAAGATACGATCATCAATATGACAAATCATAGTTACTTTAATCTGTCCGGACATAAATCCGGTTCGGTGTTAGATCAAGAAGTATGGATTGATGCGGATGCTTACACGAGAGCGGATGCAACGTCGATTCCAACCGGAGAGATCGTTTCCGTAGACGGGACACCAATGGATTTTCGTGTGCCAAAGACGATTGGAAGAGATATTGAAGAAGATTATGAGGCATTGAATTTCGGAAATGGATATGACCATAACTGGGTGTTAAAGCCACGTGACGGAGTTGGAAAGGTTGCAACACTTTATTCTGATAAAACGGGGATTGAGATGGAAGTGTATACAGACCTTCCTGGAGTGCAGATGTATACAGCCAATTTTGTAGAGGATGAGTGTGGAAAAGAGGGCGCAATCTATCAAAAACACCACGCAGTCTGTTTTGAGACACAGTATTTCCCGGATGCAGTGAATCATGAGAACTTTGTAAGCCCAATCTGTCGTGCAGGTGAGGCGTATGACACGACTACGGTTTATAAATTTGGGGTGAGATAGGAAGGATTATTGTATCCAGCCTTGACAAGGTAAAAAAGGTGGCATATAATGAATACTACGTTTGCGAACCACGACAATGCTGAATTAGGGCTTGTACTGGTTTCGACGGGGGTTCAGAAGTTTGGGAAGCCATCTGCGGGGCGGGCCCGCATAACAATCCGTACTTTAAAATTAAACGCAGACGAAAATTTAGCGTACGCTGCCTAGTGGCAGCAGTCGGCCTTAAGTCGCTCACTGCTTAAGTCACCGGCTTCAACGAGGTGAGGCACTTCGTTTCCAAAGCTTTGAGGGGATGGAAGAATTTATGAAGCTACTGAGATCAGAAGCCTGTCATTAGGCGGCTGATGGAGGGAATGTCAAAATAATGACTGTGATGGGAGATGCCTCGATGGAAGGGCTTTCGGACAGGGGTTCGATTCCCCTCAGGTCCATTTCAAAACCTCAGCATATGCTGAGGTTTTATTTGCATATGTTTACAAGTAGTGCTATAATTTTTTTACAGGGGAAAATGCAAAAAAGGGGTATCAGGATAAATGGATAAGATAAGTATTATTGCTATTGTAATTGCTCAGATTGTAGTTGTCATCTGTGTGTTGGTCGTATTTTTACAGAGAAGAAGTATGAAGAATCTCATCGAGAATCTGACAACGATGATTGATGATGCAACAAAAGGAACATTGAAATCAAAAAGGCCGGATGGCTCTGTGTTTTCGGATCTGGAAGTTAAGATGAATCAGTATCTGAAAATATGTATTGTGAGAAACAGACGTGCAAAAGAAAAAAAAGACAGGATCAAGTCATTGATTGCAGAAGTTGCTTTTCAGACGCAGGCACCACTTGCAGATGTGAAGATGTATTCTGATATGCTGGTTGAGCAGAAAGATCTCTCAGATGACAGCAGAAAGATTGCAGAGCGCATCAGTGCACAGGGGGAACGCTTGAATATGATGTTGGAGGCAGTTGTGAGAATTTCTGTGCTGGAGAGTGGATTGAATTCTATTGAGCCGAAATCACAGAATCTTGGGAATCTTTTATGTGAAGTGAGTCAGGAATTGCTTCCATTGGCAGAGAAAAAAGGAATTGCAATTCAATATAAGAAAAAGAAGATTCAGGCGGTGTTTGATTATCCGTGGACGCTCGTGGCGCTTTCGAATATTTTGGAAAATGCAATTAAGTATTCAAAACCGAATTCCATGGTCAAAGGAATTGTGATGCAGTATGATATGTATGCGAGAGTAGATATTACGGACAATGGAATGGGAATTGATTATACAGAGACAGAGGCGATTTTTAAGAAATTTTATCGCACAAAAGAGGCAAAAGAGCAGGAAGGTCTTGGAATTGGTCTCTATCTTGCGAGACATATTATACGAGAACAATGTGGATACATTAAAGTGTCCTCGATTGTTGGAAAGGGAACGATGTTCTCTGTATTCCTACCGAGGGTATAAAATATAGTAAAGGGCAGATGGCAGTTGGAAAAACTAAAAAAAGGAGTTTTCTGACTGCCATTTATTGTTTCACAAAGTTGACATAAATCTTTGGTATGATAAAAAGAGAATATTAAACGAGGTGAAGATATATGGAAAAATTGAAAATATTGGTTGTAGATGATGAGAGCAGAATGAGAAAACTGGTAAAAGATTTTTTAGAGAGAGAGGGACATATTATTATAGAAGCTGCTGATGGGATGGAAGCGATGGATATTTTTTATGAGAATAAGGATATCGCTTTGATTATTCTTGATGTGATGATGCCTAGAATGGATGGATGGCAAGTGTGCAGAGAGGTGCGTGCGCTGTCTCAGGTTCCGATTATCATGCTGACAGCACGCGGGGAAGAACGGGACGAGCTGCAGGGATTTGAACTTGGAGTGGATGAATATATTTCAAAACCGTTCAGTCCGAAGATTTTGGTTGCGCGAGTGAATGCAATCTTAAAAAGAGGAAGAGCAGCGGCTTCTGAAGATTTGATTGATGCCGGGGTCATTGTGATTGATAAAGCAGCACATCTTGTAAAGATTGATGATGTACCGATTGATCTGAGTGTGAAAGAGTTTGAACTTTTAACATATTTTGTGGAAAATCAGAAGATGGCATTGTCCAGAGAAAAGATACTGAACAATGTGTGGGATTATGATTATTTTGGCGATGCGAGGACAATTGATACCCATGTGAAAAAACTGAGAAGCAAGCTGGGAGAAAAAGGAAATTATATTAAGACGATATGGGGAATGGGATATAAGTTTGAGGTGGAATAATGCGAGGATCAATTAAACGTCAGATTTCAGTCATATTTATCGGGCTGGTAGTGGCAATTCTTTTGATTTCACTTGGAGTGAATGCAAAATTTCTCGGACAGTATTATATCCTGAATAAACAGGCGAGTCTGACAGAGGTATATGAAAAGTTAAAAACAGCTTCTGAGAAAGGGAAATTGACATCTGACAGCACGGTAGAAGAATTGAGCGAGATGGTTGAGATTGGTAATATTACGCTTGCTGTTGTTTCAGGAAAAGAGAAAGTCCGTCTTTCGATTGCGCAGAATGAACAGAAAAGTGATGAACTGGTCATGCAGCTGATTGGTTATATGCTAGGGCGGAATCAGGAGAACGGGACGCTTTTAAAGGAGAGCGATACCTATCAGATTCACAGTGCAAAAGATGTGCAAAGTGGGTACGAATATATCGAGATGTGGGGATATCTGGAAGATGGAAGTACATTTATTTTAAGAAGTCCGCTGGAGAGTATTCGGGAAAGTGTGGCGCTCTCGAATAAATTTTTATCTTACATTGTGGTTGTAGTTGTACTGATCAGCACCGTCTTGGTATGGTATTTTTCTAAAAGGATTGCAGATCCGATCATGGAACTGGCAGTTTTGTCGAAGAGAATGGCGGATTTGGATTTTGATGCGAAATATACAAGCGGCGGAGATAATGAGATTGGAGTTCTTGGAGAGAACTTTAATGCGATGTCAGAGAAACTGGAGCAGACCATTTCGATGCTGAAAAAAGCCAATTATGAATTGCAAAAAGATATTGAGAAAAAAGAAAAGATGGAAAATATGCGAAATGAGTTCCTTGGAAATGTATCTCACGAATTAAAGACACCGATTGCTTTGATACAGGGGTATGCGGAAGGACTGAAAGAGGGAATCTCGGATGATCCGGAGAGTCGGGCGTTTTATTGTGACGTGATTATGGACGAAGCAGGAAAGATGAACCGTATGGTGAAAAATCTGCTGACATTGAACCAGTTGGAATTTGGAGAAGAGGAAGTGTCTTTTGAGCGTTTTGACATCGCGGAACTGATTCGCGGAGTAGTGCAAAGCTGTGAGATACTGATACAGCAGAAGAATGCCACAGTGCATTTTACGCAGAATGAACCTGCGTATGTCTGGGCGGATGAGTTCAAGGCAGAGCAGGTTATTCGAAACTATGTGAGTAATGCATTGAATCATGTAGAGGGGCAGATGCTGATTGACATTCGCATTTCAAAAGGAGAAGAGCCGGATACGACGAGAGTTTCGGTGTTCAATACCGGAAAACAGATTCCAAAGGAGGATATCGGGCACATTTGGGATAAATTCTACAAAGTGGATAAAGCGCACACAAGAGAATATGGTGGTAATGGAATCGGACTTTCTATTGTTAAGGCGATTATGGAATCGTTCCATCATGAGTATGGAGTGAACAACTATGAAAACGGAGTGGAATTCTGGTTTGAATTATCTGCAAAATAGAGGAGGGCACAAGTGATATGATAGCGATTATTGATTATGATGCGGGGAATATAAAAAGCGTAGAAAAAGCATTACAAAAGTTGGGACAGGATGTTGTGATCACACGCGAGAAAGAGCAGATTTTAGCTGCGGATAAAGTGATTCTGCCTGGAGTCGGGGCATTTGGAGATGCGATGAAGAATCTGAACGAGTATGGTCTGGTGGAGGTTATTCATCAAGTGGTGGAAAAAAGGATTCCCTTTTTGGGGATTTGTCTTGGGCTGCAGCTTTTGTTTGAAAAAAGCGACGAGTCGGAAGGCGTGAAAGGACTTGGAATTTTAAAAGGAGAGGTTTGCAGAATTCCGGATCAAGAAGGGTTTAAGATTCCGCATATGGGATGGAACTCTTTGCATCTTCAGAATGACGGAAGACTCTTTCGGGGAATTGAAGAGGACGCATATGTATATTTCGTGCATTCTTATTACCTGAAAGCCAAGGAGGAACAAATTGTGAAGGCGAAGACAGAATACGGCGCACACATCCATGCATCTGTGGAAATGGATAATGTGTTTGCATGCCAGTTTCATCCGGAAAAAAGCAGTGATGTGGGACTTCGGATTTTGAAAAATTTTGTAGAGCTTAGCTAGGAGGAAGAGAGATGTTTACGAAAAGAATAATCCCTTGTTTGGATGTGCACAATGGGCGCGTGGTGAAAGGAGTTAATTTTGTAGATTTGATAGATGCCGGTGACCCGGTTGAGATTGCGAAGGCATATGATGCAGCAGGAGCAGATGAGATTGTATTTTTGGATATCACAGCATCGTCAGATGAGAGAGAAACTGTTGTCGATATGGTGCGGAAAGTGGCCGCCAATGTATTTATTCCTTTTACAGTTGGCGGAGGAATCCGGACGGTAGAAGATTTTAAAGTACTTTTGCGGGAAGGAGCGGATAAGATTTCAATCAATTCATCTGCGATCAATCGTCCAGAGTTGATACGGGAAGCGGCAGAAAAATTCGGCAGTCAGTGTGTGGTTGTCGCAATTGATGCGAAGAAAAGAGCGGATGGAACCGGATGGAACATCTATAAAAATGGGGGACGTATCGATGTGGGCATTGACGCGCTGGAATGGGCAAGGAAGGTCGAGAGCCTGGGAGCCGGAGAGATTCTTCTCACTAGCATGGACTGTGATGGGACTAAGGCTGGCTATGACCTGGAACTGACAAGAGCGATTGCGGAAGCAGTATCGATTCCGGTCATCGCATCAGGCGGTGCAGGAACGCTGGAACATTTTTATGAGGCGTTGACGGAAGGAAAGGCAGATGCGGCGCTTGCAGCATCTCTATTCCATTTTAAAGAATTAGAGATTAAAGAAGTCAAACAATACTTGCGAGAGAAAGGCGTTTCAGTCAGAATGTAAGGAGGAAGAAAAGATGGCGGCAATCAACGGAGATTGGCTGGAAGCATTAAAGGATGAATTCAAAAAAGACTATTATAAGCAGCTGTTTGAGAAGGTGAACGAAGAGTATCGGACGAGATTAATATTTCCACCGGCAAATGACATATTTAACGCATTTCATCTGACACCTTTAAAAGATGTGAAAGTGGTTATCTTAGGACAGGATCCGTATCATGGAAATAATCAGGCGCATGGACTTTGCTTTTCGGTAAAGCCGGAGGTGGAGATACCACCATCGCTTGTAAATATTTACAAAGAACTGCATGATGATTTGGGGTGCACGATTCCTGACCACGGATACCTTGTGAAATGGGCGAAACAGGGAGTGTTAATGCTCAATACTGTTTTGACTGTGCGGGCGCATCAGGCAAATTCCCACAGAGGAATCGGCTGGGAAGAGTTTACAGATGCGGCAATCCGTGTGTTGAATACACAGGATCGACCGATTGTGTTTATTTTATGGGGAAGACCGGCTCAGATGAAAAAAGCGATGTTGAATAACCCAAAGCATCTGATATTGGAAGCTCCACATCCAAGTCCACTGTCTTCTTACCGTGGTTTTTTTGGAAGCAGACCATTCAGTAAGACGAATCAATTCCTTGAGGCGAATGGAGTGGAACCGATCGACTGGCAGATTGATGAATTGTAGAGAAAAGAGATGTAACATAGAATAAAAGTTGAGATATGCGAATGGAAGGCGTATGTTTCAACTTTTTTTAATTGATATCTTGACATTTCACATAAAATATGGTTATATGAACATATGAACAATCACTCATATGAGGAGGTAGAAAGATGAAACAGAATCATGAAGAACATAAAGAGCAACATCATCATAACCATGAAGCCTGTGGATGTGGTCACGACCATGAACACGAAGCCTACGGATGCGGACATGACCATGAACATGGGAGTGGTGATAAAGAAAGTCATTCGCATGTTCAATCGGATGCGAAGCAAAAAGTATATATCTTAGAAAATCTTGGTTGTGCAAACTGTGCGGCGAAGATGGAGAGAAAGATTAAGGAATTGCCGGAAGTGGAAGATGCGGTGATCACATTTGCGACAAAGCAGTTAAAAGTTGCATCGAATCATCAAGAGGATCTTCTTCCGGTACTACAGGAAATTTGTGCATCGATAGAGTCTGAGGTAGTGGTAAAACAAAAAGAGTCAAAAGTACACAAAGAAAAACAGGAGGAGAACCAAAAAGCGATAATAGGTATTCTTGCAGGTGCAGTATTGTTTGCAGCAGGGATGATATTTGAGGATTCTTATCCGACAGTGACATCAATTGGATTTGTTATAGCCTATCTGATTCTTGGTGGGAAAATTGTATTACAGGCAGCGAAGAATCTGAAGAAGGGGCACGTGTTTGATGAAAACTTTCTGATGAGTATTGCGACGCTGGCGGCATTTGCAATTGGAGATTTTGCTGAGGCGGTAGGTGTGATGCTGTTTTACCGGTGTGGAGAGTTGTTTGAAGATATTGCAGTGGAAAAGAGCCGTGGACAGATTATGGATGCGGTTGACATGAGACCGGAGGTTGTAAATCTTCTGCATGGAGATGAGGTGGAAGTGATTCCGGCAGAGGAAGCGCAGATCGGAGACGTGCTCCTTGTGAGAGTTGGAGATCGAATTCCGCTTGACGGAGTGATTTTAAGCGGTGAGAGCCGCATCGATACAGCGCCGGTGACAGGTGAACCGGTTCCTGTAAAAGCAGGCGAAGGTGACCGGGTAATCTCAGGGTGTGTCAATACTTCCGGAATGTTAAAGGTTCGGGTAGAAAAGACACTTGGCGACTCTATGGTTACACGGATTCTGCAGTCTGTCGAAAATGCGGCGGCAAGCAAGCCGAAGATAGACCGATTTATTACAAGATTTGCAAGGGTCTACACACCATTTGTAGTAATCCTGGCATTGGGAACTGCAATTATCCCTTCACTGATTACGGGAGATTGGAAATTTTGGATTTATACAGCAATCACATTTCTCGTTATAAGCTGTCCATGTGCGCTCGTATTGAGTGTGCCGCTTGCATTTTTCTCCGGAATTGGCGCGGGATCTAAAAAGGGAATTCTTTTTAAAGGCGGAATTGCTTTGGAGGCGTTAAAAGAGGTCAAGGCAGTTGTCATGGATAAGACAGGGACTATTACAAAAGGAAATTTTGAAGTGCAGAAGTGTATTTCATTGGGGGCATGGAAGGAAGGAGAACTCTTAGCAGTTGCAGCAGGATGTGAGAGTACATCCACGCATCCGATTGGGAACAGTATTGTGGAGGAAGCAAAAAAACGTTTTGTAGAATTGGAACGCCCATCAAAAGTGGAAGAAATATCAGGAAAGGGAATCCGTGCGCAAATGAAACTCGGCGAGGTGCTATGCGGAAACAGAGCCCTTTTAGAAATGCATCATGTGAATGTGCAAATGATGGAGAGCGACGTTTATGGAACCGAAGTATTTGTCGCGATAAATGGAGAGCTGGCAGGATATCTTGTCATTGCGGACACTTTGAAAGAAGATTCCGTTAGTGCAATCAGAAAGATGAAAAAATACGGACTTCGAACAGCAATGCTTACAGGAGATGCCAAAACAAGTGCAGATGCCATAGCCAAAAAGGCAGGTGTAGAAGAAGTGTACGCACAGCTTTTGCCGGAGGATAAGGTAGAAAAATTAAAGGAGATACGTCAAAAGAACGGAGCTGTTATGTTTGTTGGAGATGGAATCAATGATGCGCCGGTGCTGGCTGGAGCAGATGTCGGAGCCGCGATGGGAAGTGGAGCGGATGCTGCGATTGAAGCGGCAGATGTAGTGTTTATGACATCTTCGATGGAAGCGATTCCGCAATCTGTTGCAATTGCAAAAGCGACCGGAGCGATTGCCATGCAAAATGTTGTGTTTGCACTGATTGTGAAAGCTCTGGTAATGATACTTGGACTTATGGGATTTGCAAATATGTGGCTGGCAGTGTTTGCCGATACAGGAGTTGCGATGCTCTGTGTATTAAATTCCATCCGAATTTTATATAAGAAATAAAAGAAGTGCGGCTGTTGTCCTGCGGTGAGTCAGGGGAACAGTCGTACTTATTTTGCAGGAAAGTATTGACCAAACAGAGTACATCATTCATAATTGTTCTATGAATGTCGAGTCATATGAAAGGAGTAAGATATGGAAAAATCGGAAATAGAATGTTGTGGGACAACGCATTTGCATGACAGTCTGGTACACCAGATTGAAGACGGAATGCCGAAAGAAGAAACGATACGAGAATTGTCAGATTTCTTCAAAGTATTTGGAGATATGACGAGAATAAAAATTTTATGTGTGTTGTTTCAGGCAGAGTTGTGTGTGTGTGATTTGGCAGAAGTTGTGGGAATGACTCAATCTGCAGTGTCACATCAACTGAGAATATTAAAACAGATGAAGTTAGTAAAGAATAGAAGAGAAGGAAAGACGGTATTTTACTCGCTGGCAGACGGGCATATACAGAGCATCTTGAATCAGGGAATGGAGCATATAATAGAGTAGAGGCTGTTTGATGAGGGCAGGTTATGAAGGAAAGAATACGTAATAATGTGTACATGACAGTGTGCGGACTTTTGTTGTATTTGGGAAGTGTCTGGCTGAGCAGAAGTTATCATTTGCCGTCGGACATTGCGTTTGGCTGTTTTTTTGCAGCGTACCTACTGGCTGGGTACAGTGTGTTTCAGAAGATTGCGGAACATTTTTTGGAGAAAATTTTTCTGGATGGGAATGTACTGCTTGTAATCACTACAATTTGTGCGTTTGCCGTTGGATATTATGTGGAGGCAGTGGCGGTGATCTTGATTTTTCAGGTTGGACATCTGATCGAGATGATCACAATAGATCGCTCCAAACGAAGAATCAGAGAACTCATCGATGTACATGCAATCCTTGCAAATAAACTGGTAGATGGGGAAGAAATACAGGTAGAGCCGTCAGAGCTTGAAAAGGACGACAGAATCTTGATCAGACCGGGCGAACGAGTTCCGGTAGATGGGATAGTCGTTTCGGGGACAACTTCGCTTGATACACAGATGATTACGGGAGAGGCAATTCCGTGTGAGGAAGAGCCGGGCGGAATTGTATATAGTGGAAGTCTGAATCTGACAGGCGCCATAGAAGTCAAAGTGCTTCATACATATGATGATTCTACGGTGTCAAGAATCTTGAATATCGTAGAAAATGTAGATACGAAAAAGGCAGAAAGTGAGCACAAAGTACAAAGATACATTCAGATTTATGTAGGCTTGATATTAGCGTCGGCAGCGATGCTTGTTGTTTTGCCAAGTCTGTTTGATAAGACATATGAGTATGTGACTGGAATGAAGAGAGTTGTTGTATTTTTGGCGGCAGCCTGCCCATGTGCGATTGGGATGTCTGTATCCACAGCATTTTTAGGCGGGATTCTTTCCGCTGCTAAAAAAGGTGTAATCGTAAAAGGAGGCGTGTATCTGGAAATTTTGGCGAAGGTGAACACCTTTCTGTTCGATAAGACGGGAACGTTGACGGAAGGTGTTTTTGAAGTGCAGGAGGTACATGCACAGTGGCTTACAGAGGAGGAATTATTGGAGATTGCAACATATGTGGAAAGCTACTCGAATCATCCGATTGCTGTTTCCTTGAAAAATGCTTATGGGAAAGAACTTGAAAAGACCCGTATGACTGAGATGGAAGAGATTCCGGGATATGGATTGACAGCAATTTACGAGGGAAAGAAAGTGTATGTTGGAAATGCAAGACTGATGGAAGAAAGAGGCATCCGGTTTCAGGAAATACACAAGTCAGGAAGCGTAATTTACATTGCGGTTGACGGGAAATATGCAGGTTATATCGTCGTTTCAGATATGATAAAAAAAGATGCAAAAGAGATGATTATGTATTTGAAAAAGCATTGTCAGGCAGTCGCTGTGATGGTGACGGGAGATACCCAGTTTACTGGAAAAGAAGTGGCTGAGGAATTGGAATTAGACTATTATTATGCAAATCAGCTTCCGCAGGATAAGGTGGAGCGATTGGAAGAATTTTTGAATATGCAGGACGACACGGAATGTCTTGCAGCAGTTGGAGACGGTATCAATGATGCGCCGGTGCTCACGAGAGCCGACGTAGGGATTGCTATGGGAGCGCTTGGCTCAGATGCAGCGATCGAAGCGGCGGATATTGTCCTGATGGATGATGAACCGTTGGCGCTGGTAGATGCAGTCCGTATTGCAAAGGAGACGTTGAAGGTCATCAGGCAGAACACGGTTTATGCGGTTCTTATTAAAATAATCGTATTGGGATTGGCGCTGTGCGGAATGATAACAATCAAGGGGGCGATCATTTGGGAAGTATGTGTGATTGTGCTTGCGATTGTGAATGCTGCATGGGCATCTAAAAATCCGGCATAATAGAAAAGGAGCAGAGATGAAAAAAAGGAAAATAGCAATGCTTGTCATGACGGGAGTTTTATTGACAGGCTGTATGGGAACAAATTATTTGGAAGAAGGCGTTTCTCAGTTGGAAGAAAAGCAATATGAGGAGGCGAGCAAGTCTTTTCAGAAGGAGATCGATGAAGAAAAGAACTTAGATGAGGCATACCGCGGAATGGGAATTGCATATTTTGAGATGGAAGAATTCGAAAAAGCAATTGATGCGTTCGGGGAGGCATTGGACAATGGGGCAGAAGAAACGGCAACGTTATATAATTTTATCGGTATCAGTAATATGAAAATGGAAAATTATGAGGAAGCGGTATCTGCCTTTGAAAAGGGTATGTCTATGGAGGACTGCTCTGATACAATGAAACGGGAGATGCTGTTTAACACGGTTGTATCATATGAAAAGTTGGGGGACTGGGACAATGCAAAAGAGAAAGTGAGCGAGTATAACGAGCAGTATCCTGGAGACTCGAAGGCAGAAAAAGAAGCAGAATTTTTGGAGACCAGATAGGAGGGCTTTATGGCGGAAATGATAGAACTGAAACAGGTGAAGGAAAAGGTCATTTTGGTCGGAGTCAGCACGGATGATCATGATGATACGGAGAAATCTTTGGATGAACTGGAAGAACTGGCGTCAACTGCAGGGGCAGTGACGGTCGGGCGTGTTGTTCAAAATCTGTCACAGATCCACCCGGTGACCTATGTCGGAAAAGGAAAGTTGGACGAGATAAAAGACCTGTTGTGGGAGACAGAGGCGACGGGCATCATCTGTGATGATGAATTATCGCCGATTCAGCTTGGAAACATGGAAGATGCGTTGAATACAAAGATTATGGATCGAACCCTCATTATTTTGGATATTTTTGCAAACAGGGCGTCGACCAATGAGGGGAAGATTCAAGTAGAACTTGCGCAGTTGAAATACAGACAGTCGCGTCTTGTGGGACTTGGAAAATCATTGTCAAGACTTGGCGGCGGAATCGGGACAAGAGGTCCGGGAGAGAAAAAGCTTGAGATGGACAGGCGTCTGATCAAGGGGCGGATTGCCCAGTTGAACCGAGAATTGAAAGATGTCAAGCGGCACCGTGAGGTGACAAGGGAGCAAAGAAGCAGAAACCAAGTTCCGGTCATTGCGATTGTCGGTTACACAAACGCCGGAAAATCTACACTTTTGAATACACTGACGGGGGCGGATGTGCTGGAAGAAGATAAGCTGTTTGCGACACTGGATCCGACAACCCGGAACTTAAAACTTCCAAGTAAACAAGAGGTATTGCTGACGGATACAGTTGGATTTATCCGAAAACTGCCGCACCATCTGATTGAAGCCTTCAAAAGTACGTTAGAGGAAGCAAAATATGCAGACATCATCCTGCATGTGGTGGATGCATCTAATCCGCAGATGGATGAGCAGATGTATATTGTCTATGAGACACTGATGAATCTGGAAGTTAAGAATAAACCGGTTATCACGGCGTTTAATAAACAGGATAAAGTAGATGGTGAAGTTATTTTACGTGATTTTAAAGCAGATCATGTTGTGAATATTTCGGCAAAGACTGGTGAGGGATTAGAGAATCTGCAAAATGTAATCGAAGAAGTTTTGCGGGAACAGAAAATTTTAATTGAGCAGCTTTATCCGTATGCTGATGCGGGAAAGATACAATTGATTCGAAAATACGGGGAACTGTTAGAAGAAGAGTACCGGGAAGAAGGTATTTTTGCAAAAGGGTACGTTCCGATTGAAATCTATGAGAAAGTGAAACTGTGAGAGAAATGAAAAGATATCAGATTACAGAGTGGTGCCATCATTTTATGGAGAATCATGTGAAAGAAGGAGATCTCTGTATTGATGCGACAGCCGGAAACGGTAATGATACGCTCTTTTTGTGTGAACTTGTAGGAGAGTGTGGACGGGTGTTGGCATTCGACATTCAAAAAGAAGCGGTGGAAAATACGAAAAAGCGGATGCCTGCTTCACGTTTGTTTAATACATAGCAGTGGTCATAGCCGGCACCGAATTC
>OGXN01002212.1_pt1 | contig 14721 bp, 10 predicted proteins | sample 1576281 | NCBI WGS metagenome assembly OGXN01 (sample SAMEA3541494, study PRJEB24748) | human gut metagenome | biome: human gut; feature: human-associated habitat; material: faeces | place: China | collected 2012
GCCGCAGCTCGTTGCTTCAATCATTGCAATTCCTCCTGGTGTTGGTGTGAACCTGATCTGCGTCTGTACCGGACGAGTCCTTTACAGGGCCCGCGTGCGTCCCGCTAATTAATGTATGCAGCACTGCATCTGTTGTCCCGGTTACGCAATCATAACTGGTCTTAGTATACAACTTTTGGAAAGGATATGCAAGGCTTATCTGCTATTTCAGGGCTGGCAGGTATTGGGAGACAGGGTTTGGCAAACGCCGGACAGCCATGCTGATACCGGTATCGGGCCAGGCTTTAATCCAGGCCGTTCATCCCTTTAAATACTTTCTCCGCGGTTATGGGAAGCTCCCGTATTCTCACGCCCACTGCATTGTAAACCGCATTGGCAATGGCCGGGGACGGGGTGTTGATAACCACCTCGCCGATGGATTTAGCGCCGAATGGGCCGGTGGGCTCGAAGCTGCTCTCAAACTCCACCTGCACCCTGCCCACATCCAGACGGCTGGGCACCTTGTACTGCATAAAGGAATTCTCATGGACCTTTCCGTCCTTTGAATAGCTTACATCCTCATACAGGGCCATGCCGATTCCCTGGACCAGACCGCCCTCTGTCTGAACCCTTGCCAGGTTTTCATTGAGAGGTGTTCCGCAGTCCACAGCGGCAGCAAATTTGATTAATTCCACCTGGCCTGTCTCCAGATCCACCTCCACCTCGGCGGCTCCTGCCATAAAGGGCGGCGGGGATATGGGCGAGGAATGGGACTGGGTCACCTGAAGGGCGTCCTCATTGGCGCACTGGACCCTGTTCGCCAGGTCCTTTATGGTGATTTCCTTCCTGGTGCCGTCCGCCTCGCAGGCCAGCTTATATACCCGCTTTCCGTCAAACTCCAGCTCATCCGCTCCGGTTTCCAGGTATTTGGCTGCCTTGTGGAGAATTTTTTCCTTCAGGGCTTCACATGTCTTTACCACTGCTGTTCCGGTCAGATAGGCAGTGCTGGAAGCATAGGAGCCGGAATCATAGGGTGAAATGTCCGTATCAGCCCCAAATACCACGATATCGTCCAGCTCGCAGCCCAGGCACTCGGCAGCCACCTGGGCCAGCGTGGTGTCGCAGCCTGTTCCCATGTCGGCGGCACCGATTATCAGGTTGTAAAAGCCGTCGTCGTTTATCTTAATGGTGGCGCCTGCCACATCCACCCCGGATATGGAGGAACCCTGCATGGCCATGGCAAGTCCCACACCGCGCACCTTTGAACCGCTTACCTGGCGTCTGGGGTATTTTCCGTCCCATCCTATCATGTCCTTAACCCTGGCCACACAGCGGTCCAGAGCGCAGCTGTCCGCTGTCTCACCGTAATAGGCCGGCATCACGTCCCCTTCTTTGACCATATTAAGTTCCCTGAATTTCACCGGGTCCATGCCCAGCTCTGCCGCCAGCTCGCTGACCGCTGATTCCACGGCAAAGATTCCCTGGGTTGCCCCGTATCCGCGGTATGCCCCGGCCGACATCCGGTTGGTGTAGACCACGTCATAACTGAACCGGAACGCCTCAGGCGTGTGGTACAGCGGAATGGATTTATGGCCGGACAGGCCCACTGTGGTGGGTCCATGTTCCCCGTATGCCCCTGTATTTGACAATGTATATACATCCATGGCTTTCAGTATACCGTTGTCATCACATCCCAGCTTCACCCGTACCTCCATCTCATGGCGGGGTGAGGACGCAATCTGAGACTCATAACGGCTGTAAATGATTTTGGCTGGCTTTCCTGTTTTCCAGGTCACGATGGCAGGGTACACCTCTGCCACAACCGTCTGTTTTGCCCCGAATCCCCCTCCGATTCTGGGCTTGATGACGCGAATCCTGGATTTGGGTATATCCAGGGCATGGGCCAGGATTCTTCTGGTATGGAACGGAATCTGGGTGGATGCCACCACATTTAACCTTCCATACACATCCAGATGGGTGTAGGCCCGGAAGGTTTCCATCATGGCCTGCTGGTTGGCCTTGGTGTGGTACACCCGCTCTATCACATGGGTACAGCCTGCAAATGCCTGTTCCAGATCCCCATGACCCTCAATGCCTGAGGCGCAGAGATTGCGTCTGTTGTCAGCTCCCACATCGCAGAGACTCTTCCAGTCCTCCTCCGGGTGCACCAGTATCTTTGCGTCCTTGGCATCGTGCATGTCCAGCACAGGCTCCAGGACTTCATATTTTACACGTATGAGACGCATGGCATGGTCCACCACAGCCTCATCCCTGCCTGCCACGATTGCCACCGCGTCTCCGGCAAACCGCAGCCTGCGGTCCAGTATGAGCCGGTCATAGGGACTGGGCTCCGGATAGGTCTGCCCCGCCATGGTAAAACGGCTCTGGGGCACATCCTTCCATGTGAGAATGCACTCAATACCCGGTATCTTGGCGGCAACGCCGCAGTCTATCTCCTTAACCATGGCATGGGCGTAAGGGCTTCTGAGCACCTTTACCACCAGGCAGTCCTTTAATGCCAGGTCGTCCGTAAACACCGGCTTGCCTGTCACCAGGGCCCTGGCATCCTTCTTGATGAAGGGAGCGCCTACCACACGGTAATTTCTTCCGGCATATGCACCGCCTGCACTGCCGCATGTGCCGCATGTGCTGCCGCATGTACCGCATATGCTGCCGCATGTACCATCCGTACCGGCGCATGTGCCGCATGTCCTGTCAGATGTCTTATTGTCTGTATATCCCATCTGCTCACACCTCCTGTTTCGATTCCAGATATTTCTTAACTGCCCGCAGCTGGGACATATATCCGCTGCAGCGGCACAGGTTGCCGGCCAGATACTCCTTGATGGCCTCCTCATCCGGGTTTTTAAGCTCCCGCTCCATGGCCAGCACATTCATGATGAAACCGGGGCTGCAGAATCCGCACTGCTCCCCGCCTTCCGCTGCCAGAAACATGCCGAATTCCTCTGCTTCCTTCTGAAGTCCTTCCAGAGTGGTGACATGGCGCCCGTCTGCCCTGACAGCCAGAACGGAACATGACAGCACAGGCTTTCCGTCCAGCCATACGGTGCACAGGCCGCAGTTGGCTGTCTCGCAGCCGCGTTTCACGCTGTAGCAGCCCAGGCTTCTCACTAAATCCAGAAGAAGGTCATCCGGCTCAGCCTCTGCCTGCACATTTTTTCCATTTAACCGAAACTCTATATTCATCCTTTGCTTACGCTCCTTCCTGTCAGTCTCTCCATAAGGCGTCTTGTATACACAGCAGCCAGCTGGCGGCGGTACTGTCCGCTTGCCCTCGTATTGCTGCCATAGGTAAAGGAATCAGCCGCCTCCCCGGCAAGCTGCGCCAGACTGTCATACCCGTCGTCCTTGATTTTCACGACCTGGGCCCGTCCCGGCCTGGCTCCCACCGCCACATACCAGTCATTGCCCCACCGGGATACACAGCAGGCTATGACCGGGAAATCCGTTTCCGAATTCCTCTGGGTGGTATAGGCTGCTTTTCTTCCGTCTTTTTTTATAATGATGCGCACCAGAATATCCCTGTCATCCCGGCGCACAGGCCGTTTGGCAAATTCCTCCAGAGACACTATGCCTCCGTGATAAAGCTCCACATATGTATCCAGGGCCATCAGGCAGGTCAGGATGTCGGAAAATCCAAAGCGGCTGTAAATGCTGCCTCCCACTGTAGCCAGGTTGCGCATCTGAACGCCCACGATATGGCGTGTACATTCCTTAAAAACGCCTCCGAAATACTGGTCAAGCCCCTGGTCTGTCTCCAACTGGCGCAGGGTGCACATGGCGCCAATCCTGAATTCTTCCTTGGTTTCCTCGATTTTATCAAGTCCCAGGCCGGACAGGTCCACGATGGTACGTTTGGTCACACTGGTCATCTTAAGCCACACCATGCCTCCCACAACCAGGCTGCTGCGCTTCTGGCATAGTTCATACGCCTCGGACAGACTGTCCACTTTTACATAATCCTCTGCTCGGAACACGTAGATTCTCCTCTCTTGTCAAATGCGTGAATACACGCCCTAAAATAAAGCAAACAGGGAGATTATATCATGAAATCTCCCTGTTTTCTACATATACCGTTATTCTTTAAAATAATAAATGCATGAACAATGCGCTGATTGGTATGGCCACAATGGTCCGCTCAAAGAAGCAGACAATCAGTTCCTTCAGAGATACAGGTATCTTCGTTGACATCATGACCACGATGGTCTCAGAAAAGAAGATAATCTGCACCATGGACACGGTGACTACCATGTACCTGGCCCCCACGGCCAGGGTGCCGACCTTATCGGCAATCATCAGCACGGGTAAAAACATTTCCGCGATTCCAACCGGAAGGGAAGGCGCAATCTCAGCCGCATTGGGAACCTGTAACAGGACAAGCAGGGGTTCAAATAATTTGCCAATCCAGTTAAATACCGGGGTATAGGTGGCGATGAGCATTGCTATGATTCCCACGGCCGTCAGAAGTGATATTACCTTTGGCAGCACATAACAGCTGTCTAAAAGGCTGGACCGGATTTCTTTCAGAAGATTGGGCGCAGTGGCCGCTTTCTTGACCGCCCTGGAGGCTCCTGTCTTAAGCACTGCCCTGGCAGGTACACGCTCCGCCAAAATCTCTTCCTTTGTCTGCTGCCGTCCGTCTGCAAACACAGACGCCTTGCGGGACAGCGGGGGAATTCTGGCCATAAAGAAGCTGACTATAAGAGTCACCAGCAGCGCTATAAAATAAATAGGCAGAAAATATTCCGAAAGGTCTGCTGTCTCTATCACCTTATAGGCAAATCCCACGCTGACCGCGCTGAATCCCGTGGCGATGAGAGCCGCTTCCTTTTTCGTATAAATCCCCTTCTGATACAGCTTGCTGGTAATCAGAACCCCCACAGAGGCAGAACTGACAAAGGACGCAATGGCATTGACAGCACTTCTTCCGGGAATCTTAAACACAGGCCGCATAAGCGGCTCCATCAGGCTACCGATAAAATCCACGATTCCGTAATTCAGTAAAAACGGCATGAACACAGCACTGACCGGAATAATCCAGGCCACGTCCGTGGCAATGGAGTATACGGTTTCTCCTATGTCGGGACTGACGATGGCAGCCGGTCCCTCAAAGGAGGGAAAGGTGTAGTGCAGCATCAGAATCAGGGCGAATATACTGCCCAGCAGGTAAAACAGCGGATGCAGCACCGAATCCTCCTGATAATACCTGTAAACAGCTGAATCCTTGTTTTTGCAGAAATATTTTCCGTATACGCTGGCCAGGCCGTTTCCCATGATGATAATTCCTCCCATCCAGAGTCCCGCAAGTCCCAGGCCGGCTTTGATATTCTTATATATGATGCCGAAGGTGACATCCGTGCTTCCCCTTACAGTGACCGGGACAAAAAAGATGATGACTGCAATCAGGGTGAAAATGACTGCCTTTACTATCCCGCTTCTCCACTGTTCCCTGGTAAGCACCAGTGCATCTAATACCGAGTTGTCATTTAGGTTCCCGTTCACATTATTGTCATTTTCCATGCCTTATCCTCCATTGCAGCTGCCGCTATTTTGCCTTTTTCTTCACTGCCAGGATGGACAGATATTCAAATACAATGTTGGCTGCCAGATAAGCGGTTATCTCACCGTGGTCATATGCGGGCAATACCTCCACCAGGTCAAATCCCACAAAATTCAGGTCCTTTATTTTTCTTACCAGATCCAGGGCTTCCAGGGAAGTAAAGCCTCCCACCTCCGGGGTGCCTGTTCCGGGCGCATAAGCGGGATCTACGAAATCAATGTCAAAGGTCAGGAAGCAGGGCTTATCCCCCACGCGCTCCAAAATCGTCTTAATCAGGGTCTCTAAGCCCATCTCCCTTACCTTGTGGGCCGGAATCAGCTTCATTCCCAGCTCTGCCGCCATCTTATGCTCATCCGGGTCATACAGGGAGCCGCGCATTCCCACCTGAATGGAATGGGACGCATCTATCAGATTTTCTTCCAAAGCCCTGCGGAACGGCGTGCCATGGTTATATTTCTGGCCAAATACCTCATCACATAAATCGGAATGGGAATCAAAGTGCACCAGGGCAACCGGACCGTACTTTTTCGCAACCGCGCGAAGCTCTGCCAATGTGATGGAATGGTCGCCGCCCAGTACGATGGGACATGCATTTTCCTTAAGAATATTGGCAACCCCTTCTTCAATTGCCTGATAGGTGGGATGTATGTAGCCAGGAGTCACATTGAAATCGCCTATGTCCCCGCCCTTTAACCCGTCCATAATGTTTACCTGCATGATTACATTGTTAGGCTTCATCATGGCTGAGATATTCCTGATTGCATTAGGGCCAAAGCGTGAGCCGGAACGGAAGGAGCTGGCGGTGTCAAAGGGAGCCCCTGCAATAGCGAAATCCAGACCTTCTGCCGAGTCCACCTTCTGCATTCTCATAAATGTTCCCATATTACAAAATCTTGGTGATGATAAGGCACTTGCCGGTTGTTTAATATCTGTCATTATATAACCCTCCATATTATTTAACTGTATTCAATTTGATTCGTGCGCACTTTTAGTTTTATTGGACTTATTGTCGGCAATTTTCCGTTAACAAAAGCATACCATCTGGAAGGCCTTCTGTGTTATATTAATACTTGATATGTTATATGGAAAATCATATAATTAGGTAGGGACTATATAAAAGCTGCATATATGACAGAGGGGTTATCTATGGATATCAAATATTTTGAATATGTAATTGAAATCGTGGAATGCGGTTCCATCAACAAGGCGGCCCAGAACCTGCAGATGCTGCAGCCGAACCTTAGCGTATGCATCAAGAATCTGGAGCAGGAACTGGGATTTCCCATCTTCCGCCGGCAGCACAGCGGTATACGCCTCACCAATGAAGGTGAACTGTTTCTTAAATCCGCCAGGAAGATTGCCACGGAACTGGAAACTATCCACAACATTCCGTCCATGTTCAGCCACAAGGACAACCTTTCCATTTCCTGCACCTATTCATTTGACTTCATGAACCATTTTCTTAAATTCAAGAAGAAAAAACCGCCCACAGCCTGCGAGGACTCATTTAAGGAAACCGGCCTGATCCAGACCATCCGCGATGTGGTGGAACAGCGGTACCGGATGTCCCTGTTTTACTGCTTTGACACGGTCAGCGATACCTATTACGCCCTTGCCAAAAAGCATAATCTGAAGCTGATTCCCATTGCCCGCAACCGTCCCCTGATCCTTCTGGCATCAAAAAAGAACCCCCTTTCACGTAAGAAGGAGATTCCTTTTGACAGTATAACCGATTATAAGTTCATCATGTATGAAAATTTTAAGTTTGACGAATGGCTGAAAATTCTGAACTTTAAAAATGACAATAATATCTTATATGTGTTCGACCGGGGCGGCCTCATCGACGCCATCCGCCAGAGCCGGTATGTCACTGTAATGATGAAACGCTTTACCGATACATACAGCGAGGACTGCGTGGAGATTTCCATTGTGGACGCTCCCTTTGGCATGGACGCCTACTGCCTGTATCACGCCTCCTACACCATGAATTCCAGGGAGAAGCAGTTTATCCGGGAATTAAAGGAGCTGTTTGCGGATCATCCTGCCGATCGGCCCATATAGATATTCAACGGCTCATATAGATATCAAAGAGCTGTCTGGCTATGGGGGCGGCCGCCTTCCCCCCGCTGCCGCCTTCCTCCACCAGAACCGTCACCACCAGCCGCGGGGACTCAGCCGGCGCAAAACCGGTGAACCAGGCGTGGGTTTCCTTTCCTGTCTCAAACTCCGCAGACCCTGTCTTGGCTGCCACCGTATAAGCATCCGTGCGCACAGCCGACCCTGTTCCCTCTGTGACAACCGCCCTCATAAGCTCCGTAAGTCCTGCCGCCTCCTTTGCGCTCATAAGGCTTCCGTACGCGGCGGGCATGAACTTTTTGATGGTTTCATCCCCTGCGCTGACAACAGAGTCCAGAAAATAGGGCTTCATCAGAGTGCCGCCGTTGGCTATGGCAGCCGTAATCATGGCATTGTGAAGGGGAGTAATCTGGGTCGTCCCCTGTCCGATGGAGGTCTGCAGAATTTCCCAGGTTCCGGCTCCGGGTTTCATGTTGTAGGCGCTCTCCTTATAGGGAATCCCGCTCAGGGGAAGCGGTCCGTTAAAGAGAAGGTCCCCGGCGGTGCTGTTCCACTTTCCCAGGTCCATTGTAAGGCCCAGGCTGGCAAATGCGCCGTTGCAGGAATTGGCAAAGGCCAGGGTGAAATCCTGATGGCCGTGAGCCGTACTGTGATAGCACTTAATCCGGTATTCCCCGTTCTCGTACACACCGCCGCAGTCAAACTGGTAATTCTTATAATCCGCGGGATGTTCCCGCATATATTCCAGCGCAGTCACTATCTTAAAAGTGGAGCCGGGTGGGTAAAGACCCTGGGTGGCCCTGTTTAAAAGCTGGCCCTCCTTATTATCCTGGGCGGTCAGGGCTTCCCAGTCCCCCAGCAGGCTGTTGGGGTCGTAACCGGGCTTGGATACCATGGCAAGTATCTTGCCGGTATCCGGCTCCATGGCAATGACCACGCCCTTCCTGGCTCCCAGCGCGGCATAGGCAGCCTGCTGGAGTTCCGTATCCAGGGTGGTGTATACATCGTCCCCCGGATTCTTATTGCCGGTCAGTTCATTTCCCACCTGCTCCATCAGATTCACATGGGAGGTCAGCAGATAGAAATTGGCCAGGGCCTCGATTCCTGTCTTGCCTTTGGTGGAATAGCCCACCGCATGGTCAAAGATATCCCCGAAGGGATACACCCTTGTCTCGTTTCCCCCGCCGTCCATCTGGGTCTGGGCCAGCACCGTGCCGTCCGATGCCAGAATCCTGCCCCTCACGATGCGGTCCGAAAAGCTGTCCAGCCTTGCGTTGTAGGAGTTGTTGATTACATCCTCGCTCTTTACCTGGAGGAAATATCCCAGATAGGCTGCCAGCCCCAGGAACAGGGCCACCACCACATAGGTGATGCCCAGAATGCTGCGGTTGGATTTTGAGTTGGGCTTTGGATTGGGCTTTGGCCCGGCATCCGCCTTCTTCATCACGGCATCACCTCCTCTCCGGTTTCTTCCTCATCGTTACGTTTCAGAATGTAAAGCCCCTGGATAATGCCAAACAGCAGGAAGGTTCCCAGGATGGAGCTTCCTCCGTAGCTGACAAAGGGCAGCGTCACTCCTGTGGACGGTATGAATTTGGTCACCCCGCCAACCGTCAGGAATACCTGCACAATATACTCCACCCCCAGGCCAAATGCAATCAGCTTGTAGAACACGGCCTGCATTCTGGCTGCAATCATCATGAACTGGATAAAACAGCCCAGGCAGATAAGAAGTACGCAGATGGCAAAAATGGCTCCCATCTCCTCTGACACCGCTGAAAAGATAAAATCCTTCTCCACCACCGGTATCTTTCCCGGCATTCCCTGGCAGAGTCCCATGCCAAACCATCCCCCTGTGCCGATGGCAAAAAGGGACTGGGTAATCTGGTATCCCTTGTTCTCTATATCGGCCCACGGATTGCTCCAGGCCGCCACCCTGCGGCGCACATGGTCAAACAGCTGGTAGGCTGCCAGGGCGGCTCCTGTTCCCAGGGCGCTTCCCGTTATCAGATACACCCAGCTTCCTGTGGCAACAAACAGCATCAGCAGGTAAGTGACAAAGAAAATCAGGGCGCTTCCCAGATCCTTTGACAGCACCAGAACCAGAACATGAGCGCCGGCCACGGCCGTTGTCAGGAAAATGGTTTTGAAATCCGTGGACTGATAGAACATGGACGCCACAAAAAACACAAAGGTCAGCTTCACAAATTCCGACGGCTGGATGGATACTCCTGCTATGGTAAGGGACAACTGGGCGCCGAAGCTCTCGTTTCCGGCAGCCCATACCACCAGAAGAATCAGGAGCCCTGCCCCCGCATATACCCACTGAAGCTTATAAAGCTGCCATACCCGCTCCATGATATAGGGCACCAGCCAGGCCAGGGCCGCGGATATGACCACAATGGCAAACTGGCGCAGGGCCTTGTCCAGGCCCTTTGCCATGGACAGCCGGGTAAGCATGATAAAGCCCACGCATAACAGCATACAGGCGTTGTTTACCAGCAGTCTGGACACATTCCGGTACAACAGGCGGTACAGGTAAATATAACACAGGAAAAAGACCACCTGCGCCCCGTAAAATGCCAGAAGCATGGCCTGCATTCCCTCGTCCTCTGTCTTCAGGAACATGACCAGGTATGCCAGAAAATGTATGGCGAACATGGCCCGGTTCTGTCTGGCACATACCCTGCGCTTGCGTTCCATATCCGGGAAGGAAAAGAAGCGGAAATTCGCATAGGTATAGACTGCCATCAACAGTATCATCAGGTATTTGGATATTTCTACAATCAGATTGGTCATAAGCCTCACTCCACTCCGCGCTTAAAGTGTCCCCTGGTAAAGTCTCTGAAGGGGGCTTCCACATCCCTGCCATATACAAAGGAACCGATGAATGCATCCAGTACCTTTTCTGTCTGCTCTGTTCCCTCTACCGTAAACTGAAGGCGGAGGCGATCCGGCATGAGCCGGCCCACCAGCTTTTCGCTGCCCAGCAGGGACAGGGGCGCTGGATTGTAAATGGTATTATAGCAGAAGGAACAGTGATTCTTTACCGGAAGTAAGGCGCCTGTCCTGTCCTTCATCATAAGTGTTCCCCGTTTATGGGTACATCCTTTCACCGTATTGGTAATGCACTGGGCCGATACCATCATGGGCGCGTTTCCATAGATAATAAGCTCGCTGACCATCCCCAGGCCGCGGCAGGCCCCAAGAACAGGCTCTATCTCACGGCTGTTCAGCTCCCAGGGCATGGTGAGCAGGGATGTCCCCATAGAGGCCAGCACCTCTGCGGACCGGCTGTTCCAGCCATATACCGAGGCGTCCATGCCAAAGGGAAGGGACGTCTTTTGATTTTCCTGTTCCATAAGATCCTTCAGCCATACGGCCTCCTCCAGCGCTCTGATCAACACGCCGTCAAAGCCTGCCTGGCACAGCAGGCGGCGGTTCGCTCCCAGGTACCTCTGGGCATGGGAACGGAATATCTGCGGAAGGGCCAGCCAGCACTGTTTTCCCCTGTCGTGGCAGCGGTCTGCAATATCCCTCCACTGGTCCGGATTAAAACCGTCCGCATCCAGATAGACCACCGATATCTCACCGCGGGCCAGCACAGGAGAAAGCTGGGCTGTTTCTTCCAGGAAGGCGGTGAGGACAGACTGGGATTGCGGGGCCGCGGTTTTGGTGGGAACAGGCCGGAATTGCGCTCCTATGCCCCCTTCACCTGTCAGCACCCTGGCGCCGGTGAGCTTTTTCTCCAGCTCCTGAAAGCCGGTGCGGCGCAGCTCATTGAGGGCCTGGACCGGAAGGAATAAATCTCCTTCTATTTGGGCTGTAAGTGTCTCGAAGCTAAAGGGGCTCCCGCCCGTCTTATTCAGCTGTTTTAATACCTTCTCCCGGGTCATGGGCTGATGTTCGGCAGCCTGGGGCGCCTGGCCCAGAACCTGAACCTTTTCCCCGCGGCTCTCCAGCGTCAGGCGGCTGGGTTCTCCCTCTGCCAGCTCCACATGCCCCCGCACCTTCTCCTTCAGTTCGGCCACCACATAGGTCTTATCCAGATATTCAAAGAGTTTCTGGTTTCCCTCCCTGAACTCCGGTTTTTCCTTCAGCGCAACCATGCCCCGTCCATTGTGCCGGGCATAGTAGCCGTCTGTGAACCCGCCTCTGTCAAAGAGATCCAGGAGCATTTTCCTGTCCTCGGGCTCCACGAAATATCCGTCCCTCCCCTGCTCCAAATACCGGTCCACGTACTTGCGGTAAATGCTTACCACACCCGCCGTATATCTGGGGCTTTTCATCCTGCCCTCTATCTTTAGGGAGTACACGCCTGCCTCTATGATATCCGGCAGGATGTCCAGGGTGCATAAATCCTTCAGGCTCAGCACGTATCTCTCGCTGCTTTTATTGAGAGGGGATGGGCCTGTCCGGCCGGAGGCGGCCGGCTTTTGGTTCCGGTTCTTTTTTCCGGTCTGTTCTATGATTCGGGACCTGGCTCCTGACTGGCCGGCCTGCTCAGGCGCGCAATGTTTGTCTTTCTGCCGGCTTAAATCTCCAGGCTCATACACTGTATAGGGAAGACGGCAGGGCTGGGCGCAGCGTCCCCTGTTTCCGCTTCTGCCGCCGATAAGGCTGCTCATAAGGCATTGCCCTGAATAGCAGTAGCAAAGGGCTCCGTGTACAAAGCTCTCTATCTCTATGTCTGTCTCATCATGGATCCGCCGTATTTCCTCCAGCGACATTTCCCTGGCGGTGACTACCCGGCTGCATCCCATTTCCTTCATCATCCTGGCCCCGTATACGCTGGTCACTGTCATCTGGGTGCTGGAATGAAGCTCCAGCCCCGGAAAATGCCGGCGCATGAAAGCCAGGGCTCCCAGATCCTGGACGATGACACCGTCCAATCCCCTGTCGCAGTAGGGACGCATGTAGTTTTCCAGCTCCTCCAGCTCATCTTCCTTGAACAGGGTATTGACTGTCATATACAGACGGCGTCCGTGCAGATGCACATAGTCGATGGCCTCCAAAAGCCCCTTTTCATCCGGGTTATCCGCGTAGGCCCTGGCTCCGAACCGGCTGCCCCCCATATAGACCGCGTCAGCTCCTGCTGCCACTGCTGCCTTCATACTGTCAAATGACCCTGCCGGTGCCAGTATCTCTACCTGTCTCTTCTCCATTTTGTCCAACCTTTCCTGAACTGTTTCCCTGAAATAAAAGATGCCTCACGTATCCCCATGAGACATCCCCCTCGTAATCTTCTTATCTTCTTCCACCTTTGTGGGAACCGGCTTTTCTGGCTGCCTGCAGTGCTTTTCTGGCAAGCTCCTCGTCCGTCATTCCCCCTGCGGGCGCCGCCGCAATGGGTTCCGCAGCAGGCGGTGCCGCGGTTGCCGCTGCCTGAGCGGAAGCTGCCGTCATTCCCCTGCCTGCTTCTGACGCCGGGTTTAACACCCGCAGTGACGGAGCCGGCTGCTTCTGTGCAGTCTGGACTGCCGGCGTGTCCGGCTGCTGCGCGGATGCGTCTGCTTCCGGTGTCTGCGGCACGGCCTCCGGCTGGGATGATTCCCGGGCACCGGAACCGGAAACATATTCCGTCCGGGAGGCATTCAGTGTGATGCCCGCCTCCACTTCCACGGTTTCTTTTATCTCCTCCACTGCCTGCACTACGGCATTATTTTCCGTATCAGCGGATGGGTTATTTCTGAGATTCTGAAGGTTTTCCCTGGCCTCCTTTAATTCGCCTTCCAGCTGGGCGGTCCGGCGGTTCAGACGATCCATCTCCCTCTGGCGCTCCTCCAAGTCCTTAAGCACTGCCTCCAGCTTCATCTGTGTGCTGACCAGCTCATGCTTTAAGCTGTAGGTCTCCTTCTCCATATCGTTCTTCTGACGCTCCATTCCCTCGCCCCATTCCACGGCTTTGAAATAATCGTCTGCTATATTTAACTCCGTCATGACCATCTGGTAATCCGCGCTCTGTTTAGTGAATCCCGGTACCTTCCTCATGGCGCTGTTTTTCTCGTTTACGTAGCTGGCAGCTTTCTGGAGATAGCTCTCATCCTCGCTGCCGCCCAGTGTGTATACTTTTCCGTCTATTAAAACTTGGGTGTAATTTTTTGTATCCATTCTGCTCCCCTGCTTTCCTGCTTTGCTGGTTTGTGGCCTGATGATTTGTGTGGCTGGTTTCCGCGGGCCTGCTGATGCGCCGGCTGGTACGCGGTGCGTCTGCCGGTTTCTTAGTGCGCGGCTGATTCCAGAGGGCGTCTGCCTGGTCCGCTGATGCGTCTGCCTGGTCCGCTGTGCGCGTTCGATTCCGCTGCGCTCCATCTCACTCACGGGCTTCGCCCTATGAAAAAAGACATGGGCAGATTTCCTTATGTGCCGGCACAACGGCAATCTGCCCATGCCTTTTTTCGCACTGCTCATTGCCTACGTGGACATTATACCACACCCCCAGCCTTCTTAACAAGGCGGTTTCTGCATTTCTAGCCCCAGGTGGCGGTAGGCTGTCTCGGTGGCCATGCGGCCCCTTGGGGTGCGGTTGATTAGACCGTTCATAAGGAGGTATGGTTCGTATACCTCCTCCAGGGTTCCTGAGTCTTCTCCCAGGGCCGCTGCCAGAGTATCTAATCCCACGGGGCCGCCGGAGAATTTTTCTATAATCATCAGCAGGATATTCCTGTCGTTCTGGTCCAGTCCCAGCTTGTCTACATCCATGATGTCCAGGGCAAAATCAGTTACCTCCCGGGTAATAACGCCGTCATATTTGACCTGGGCAAAATCCCTGACCCGCTTTAACAGCCGGTTGGCCAGCCTTGGGGTTCCCCTGGAACGTCTGGCCAGCTCCATGGCTCCCCCTGCTTCGATTTCAACGCCCAGGACCCTGGCGGAGTGGAGGATAATGATTTTCAGTTCCTCCGGCGTATAGAATTCCAGCCGCTGGATCACACCAAACCGGTCCCTTAGGGGCGCGGTGAGAAGTCCTGCCCTGGTGGTGGCTCCCACCAATGTGAAATGGGGCAGGTCCAGACGTATGGACCTGGCAGTGGAATCCTTTCCCAGCATGATGTCAATGGCAAAATCCTCCATGGCCGGGTACA
>OGXN01002219.1_pt1 | contig 14685 bp, 8 predicted proteins | sample 1576281 | NCBI WGS metagenome assembly OGXN01 (sample SAMEA3541494, study PRJEB24748) | human gut metagenome | biome: human gut; feature: human-associated habitat; material: faeces | place: China | collected 2012
AGGAGGAAGAAAAGATCATGGTGGAAAACAACCGTGAATTTGAACAAGTCCCGCCGGAAGAGCAACTTTTCTTCCGTTATTTTCGTGCCGCACAGCCTGAAGAAGGGGAGTGGTTGTCTCCAGCGGAGATTATGGAAGATATTCAAAAAGGCAGTTCAATCCCGATGTCTGTCAAGAGGGTTAATTCCTTCGGAAGAATACTGAAAAAGCAAGAAATACCTTCCAAACATACGCGTAGCGGTACACTCTATCATGTTGTAAGACTAATAACCAGGTGACGGCAAAAATGCCATCACCCTGCCGTCACCTCTTGCTGTCACAGTCTTATCGGTTCATTACTAAACTATTAACTCCTAATCTGTGACAGATGACAGCAACTCACCAAATATATTCTTCTGTGTAACGTTGGTAAGTTGGTTCTTCTTTTATTCCTTTATTACGGAATAGCTGTTTGATGTAGGCTTGGTCTTTAGGCATAAGCCCCCGTTCTCCACGATAGAACCGATAATATCCCGTTTTTCCATAGTGTCCGACCATTTGTATTCTGATACTGACCGCATCTTCATAAGGGATTCTGTCAAGTAACCGTTTTAGTCCCCATGCCACATGAACTTTGACAGCAGTCTTGAAACATTCGCACTGATTCCCATCCGCAGGATAACGTGCCGGATTAATGATAGTGATATATAGGTTGTCGGCTGTATCAAGTTGTGTAGCTATGTGGCGCAGGCATTTGGGGGCTTGTGGACATTGAGCGTTGAAGCAACGGGCAAAACTATAAGGGACAGACAGACTGTCGGGTTCTTCTTTCATCTTATTGGGGTTATTTTATTTGTGAAACACTGTTGTAGATATGACAAACAGAATTCTTCACAAAGGTAGGGCTTTATTTTGGGAATGGGAAGCGTTTGGGATTGTTTATTCTCATTAAGATGAAAGGGAGAATCAGACATTGCGGATTTGAAACTTTTGAAAAAATATTAGTATGTACAACAATTTGAAATAACAATTTCCTATCTTTGCAATCATCATGTAGATATTTTATATCCTGACTTTTTCTTTTTATGTATTAAGTAGCATGGAATTACCCAAACTGATAAATAACATAAATGAACGTGTGATAGACGATCTAAGAGTCAGATTGTCTGCTAAATCGAAAGTGTCCATAGCTGCTGCTTCATTTTCTATTTATGCCTTTGAGGCATTAAAAAAAGAATTGGAGAATGTAGAAGAGTTGCGTTTTATTTTCACATCACCTACTTTTGTTAAAGATAAAGCAGAAAAGGAGAAGCGCGAATTCTATATTCCTAAGCTAAATCGCGAGCGGAATCTTTATGGTTCTGATTTTGAAATAAAACTTCGGAATCAATTATCCCAAAAAGCCATAGCCAGAGAATGTGCAGATTGGATACGTAAGAAAGTCCGTTTTAAATCTAATTCTTCATCGGAAGTAATGGGTGGTTTCTTGCAAGTGTCTGATGTTGAATCACGTTCTTATGCACCTTTTAATGAGTTCACTACAACAGAACTTGGTTTGGATAGAGGGAACAGTGTCTATTCTATGGTACACAGCTCGCCGTCGCCTTTTGCAGAAGAATACCTGAAGATATTCAATGCACAATGGAGTAATAGCGAAAAGTTTGTAGATGTAACAGACCGGATTTTGGAATATATTGAAACGGTTTATAAGGAAAACTCACCCGATTACATATACTTTATCACACTCTATAATATCTTCAGCGAGTTTCTTGATGATATATCCGAAGATGTATTGCCCAATGAAGCTACAGGGTTCAAAAATAGTGTGATTTGGAACAAACTATATAATTTTCAGAAAGATGCAGCTCTTGCTATCATCAATAAATTAGAGAAATACAATGGTTGTATTTTGGCGGATAGCGTTGGTTTAGGTAAGACTTTCACGGCACTTTCTGTGATTAAGTATTATGAAAACCGAAATAAATCCGTTTTGGTTCTGTGCCCTAAAAAACTGAATGATAACTGGATTACGTTTCGTAGTAATTATAAGAATAATCCTATCGCAGCAGACAGGTTACGCTATGATATCTTATTTCATTCGGACTTATCTCGTGAATACGGGACGTCTAATGGATTAGACCTCTCTCATATCAATTGGGGAAACTATGACCTTATCGTCATAGACGAAAGTCACAATTTTCGTAATGGTGGCAAAATTACAACTGACGAGGAAGATGAAAATCCCAGAGAAAACCGTTATTTACGTTTGTTGAATCAGGTGATTCGTACCGGAGTGAAAACAAAAGTACTTATGCTTTCAGCTACTCCTGTCAACAATGGCTTCAAGGACTTAAAGAATCAATTGCAGTTGGCTTATGAGGGTGAAGCTGAAAAGATTGATTCTTTATTGGATATCAAAAGTAGCATTGATGATATATTCCGTCAGGCACAAACGGCTTATAATAGATGGGTGAAGCTCGAACCGACAGAACGTACTACGACTAAGTTGTTGGGAATGTTAAGCTTCGATTTTTTTGAGGTTTTAGATTCAGTGACCATTGCCCGTAGTCGAAAACATATTGAGCGTTATTATGATACTACAGATATCGGTAAATTTCCTACCCGTCTGAAACCAATATCTCGCCGTCCATGCTTAACGGATTTGAGTGCGGCTATCAATTACAATGAAATTTATACCCAGTTGCAAGCATTGAATCTTGCTATATATACTCCTTCTGATTTTATATTGGCAAGCAGAATGAGTAAGTATGTAGACTTGGATGAGTCTGGTAGTGAAAGTGGATTGTCGATGCATGGGCGTGAAAAAGGTATTCGTCAATTGATGGCAATCAATATGCTAAAACGGTTGGAAAGTTCAGTTAATTCATTTCGCTTGACTATTCAACGCATACAGGAACTTATCCAAAATACGATAAACAGGATAGATAACTTCTCGCATGACAGATATGGACATACCTCTTTGGAAGTAGACGATTATTATCCGTCAATGGTAGCTGAAGAAGAAGGACTTTACGGTTCTACCTTTGTAGGCGGAAAAAAGACGAGGATTGATTTAGCTGATATGGATTTTATATCTTGGCGGCAGTATCTGGAATGGGATAATGAGATTCTTAATCTTCTATTGGTGATGCTTCAAGATATTACCCCTCGTCACGATAGTAAGTTGCAACAACTTATTGAAGACTTGGAATCTAAGTTCAGTCATCCTATCAATGATAAAAATAAAAAGGTCTTGATCTTCACGGCTTTTTCTGATACGGCTGAATATTTATATTCGGAACTGGCTGACCGTATTCATTATGAATATGGTTTGAATGTTGCTATGGTAACAGGTTCGGTGGACGGAATGTGTACTATCAAAAAATTAAAGCCTGACTTTAATACTATTCTTACACTCTTTTCACCTCGTTCAAAGGAACGTGATGTATTGTTTCCCGGTTCGAATACTGAAATAGATGTACTTATTGCCACAGATTGTATATCGGAAGGTCAGAACCTGCAGGATTGCGATTGTTTGATAAACTATGATATACACTGGAATCCCGTTCGTATTATTCAGCGGTTTGGACGTATAGACCGTATTGGCTCCAAGAATGAGGTGATTCAACTGGTAAATTACTGGCCTGATGTAGAGTTGGATGATTATATCAAGTTGAAAGGTCGTGTAGAGGCTCGCATGAAGGTGACTGTTATGACTGCCACCGGTGATGATAATCTTCTCTCTGACGAAGAAAAAGGGGATTTGCAATACCGGAAGGAGCAGTTGAAGCGTCTACAAGAAGAAGTCGTTGATATTGAAGATATGGATACGGGTATCAATATCATGGATTTAGGACTTAATGAGTTCAGACTAGACCTTTTGGCTTACATGAAGGATAATCCGGATATTGCTCATACTCCTTTTGGGATGAGTGCTGTTGTTGGAAGTTCAGATTTTGTGCAGCCGGGAGTTATCTATGTGCTGAAGAACCGGAACAATGGAGTAAATATCAATAATCAGAATTTGCTTCATCCATTCTATATGGTTTATATAAGCCATGAGGGAGAAGTGCTTTGTGATCACTTGTCTCCTAAAACTATGCTTGACAATATGCGTGCAGCTTGTCGGGGAAAACATGAACCAGATAAAGCTTTATGTTCTGTGTTCAATAAAGAAACGAAAGACGGGCGTGAGATGAGTCACTATTCTGACTTGTTGCAGGAAGCTATTCATAGCATTATTGAAGTGAAAGAAGAATCGGATATTATGAGCCTTTTCTCGGTAGGTGAAACTACTGCGCTTCGAAATAAAATATCAGGGCTTGATGATTTTGAGTTAATCTGTTTTTTGGTGATTAAATAGTGAAACGTTATGTACAATCTTCCGCAATCAACCATCGTAAACAGAGTTATTCCCAAGAAAACGTTTGTAAATCAATGGGGAGCTAATACTCGTATGAAAGACCACTTCACAAATGATGTGGTTCGAGTGGAATGGCTGGCTAAGTTAGCGCCAAGTACTATTAATGTGGCAGATGGAAAAGAAGTGCATGAAATCACTATATTTCTTGTGCCTATTAAGGATGAAAATTGTCCGGATGATATTTTTTCTTTTATTGATGGTATGATACTACGACATACGCTCTTTATTTTGCGTTGGGGAGATATGACTTGTTTGCATCTCAATTACAAAGAATGGATGGAAAGCAGTACGAATACGGATAAAACTTTTCGTATTGCGAAGACGTATCGTTCTCAATGGATAAAAGATACAGAAATAAGTCTTTCCATAGAGGGGTTGACAATGGATGCTATCTATGAAACACTTGTTCGCCAAGTAGCAGGGGAGCGTATTATCATATAAAGCGAAAGTTTACGTGAGGATGTAGAGAAATCGACTCAACGTGAAATGCTGCTTAAAGAAATAGAGATAGTAAAACGTAAGATAAATAATGAGAAGCAACCTAAAAAGAAATTTGAGTTGCATCAACAACTTATTAAATTGAAAAAGGATTTAAATAAAAACCAGTAATATAATGGATATACAAAGAATCAGTCAATATAAAAAAACGTTTGATGATATAACACATGAGGTCAAAAGCGACTATGGAGAAGAACAAATAGAGATTTGGTTTGCTCGCGAACTGCAATCTATTTTAGGTTATGCCCGTTGGGAAAACTTTCTTGTAGCGATAGGTCGTGCCGTCGATTCCTGTAAGTCGCAGAATATCAACGTCGATGACCATTTTCGTGAGGTCACGAAAATGGTTATCTTAGGTAGTGGAGCCAAGCGTGAAATAACAGACTATATGCTCACCCGATATGCCTGTTATTTGATAGCCCAAAATGGAGATCCAAAGAAAGAAGAAATAGCTTTTGCACAAGGATATTTTGCTTTACAGACACGCCGTGCGGAACTGATAGCGGAACATATTCAACACCTATCCCGTATAGAAGTACGTGACAGGCTTCGAGCATCCGAAAAGCAACTGTCCCAAAATATTTATGAACGTGGTGTGGACGACAAAGGATTTGGACGTATTCGTTCTAAAGGAGATACGGCTTTATTTGGAGGATTTACAACAGAAGATATGAAGCTACGGTTGGGTATAAAATCGTCACGTCCATTAGCTGATTTCTTACCTACTCTTACCATTGCCGCCAAAAATCTGGCTACTGAAATGACTAATTATAATGTAGAAAATAAAGACCTTTATGGCGAAAGCCCCATTACACAAGAACATATTCAAAATAACCAAAGTGTTAGACAAATGCTTGGACAGCGCGGCATCCAGCCGGAAAATCTTCCACCGGCTGAGGATATTAAGAAAATAGAGCGACGTGTGGCCAGCAATGAGAAAAAGATAGAAAAAACGACTCACAAATTACCAAAAAATATTCAAGAATAAATATACCGATATGGATAAACTTAGGATGCAAACGCTTGACGGCGTTCAGGACAATATAGATAAAATAGCTGCACTCTTTCCTAACTGTATTACAGAACGGAAAGATGCCGAAGGCAAAGTTACTTTAGCGATAGATTTTGATAAGTTGCGACAGGAACTTTCTTCGGAGATAGTGGAAGGGCGTGAAGAACGTTATCAGTTTACATGGCCGGATAAGAAGAAGGCGATACTTCTTGCTAATTCACCTATCAATGCAACGCTTCGCCCTTGTCGTGAAGAGAGTGTTGATTTTGATAATACGCAGAATCTTTATATTGAAGGTGATAATCTTGATGTGTTGAAATGCTTGAAAGAGACGTATCTAGGTAAGGTAAAGATGATTTATATTGATCCACCTTATAACACGGGTAATGATTTTGTGTATGAAGATGACTTTGCCGAATCTACTTCTGAATATTTGGCTAATAGTGGGCAGTATGATGAACAAGGGAATCGACTTGTTAATAATACAGAAAGTAATGGGCGTTTTCATACGGATTGGTTGAATATGATTTATCCGAGGCTCAAGGTAGCAAGAGATTTACTAACTGATGATGGGGTGATATTTATTTCAATTGATGATAATGAGGTAGAAAACCTTCGTAAAATATGTAATGAGATTTTTGGTGAACCCAACTTTGTGGCATCAATTGTATGGCAAAAGAAATATGCAGCAACAAATGACTCAAAAGGTTTTTCTACAACACATGATTATATTTTAGTTTATCAGAAAACTAATTCTTTTAGCCGAAATTTATTACCTCGCACAGAAGAGCAAAATGCCCCTTATAAGCATGATGATAATGATGGGAGAGGATTGTGGAGAAGTGATAATTTACTGGTAAAATCTTTTTCTGAATCAGGTGTTTATCCTATACTAAATCCTAATACTGGGATTGAATATTATCCCCCGAAAGGAAGTTGTTGGAGAGCAAGCAGAGAGACTATGAAAATTTGGCTATCAGAAAATAGAATTTATTTTGGAAAAGGAGGTTGTGGTGCCCCTCAATTAAAACGATATTTGAATGAGGTCCAACAGGGACGAGTTCCTATTACTTGGTGGAATTTTGATGAGGTTGGACACAATGATGAGGCTAATAAGGAAGTTGCTGCTTTGTTTGAGTCGAAGACTCCGTTTGATACTCCTAAACCTACTAGATTATTAGAACAGATGTTAAGAATTGGTTCAAATAAAAACTCGTTAATCCTTGACTTTTTTTCAGGTTCTGCTACAACTGCTCATGCTGTGATGAAACTCAATGCTGAAGATGGGAGTAATAGAAAATATATAATGGTGCAATTACCCGAGGAAATAGAAGTTAAAAGCAAAACTAATAAAGCTGATTACAAAAATATTTGTGAAATAGGTAAAGAACGTATCCGTCGTGCAGGAAAAAAAATTAAAGAAGAAAATGCAGACAAGGAATGTATTGATCAGCTCGATACAGGTTTTCGTGTCCTTAAACTTGATAGTAGTAATCTGCAGGACATCTATTATTCCCCGGCCGAATACAATCAAAACGACCTCTTTACAAAGACCGAGAGTGTCAAGTCCGACCGTACAAGTGAAGACCTGCTCTTCCAAGTAATGCTTGAATTAGGCGCCACTCTTGATAGTAAGATTGAACAAATAGAAATAGAAGATAAAACTATCTATAATGTAGCTAATAATTATCTTGTTGCTTGTTTTGATAATGAAATAGATGATAGTGTTGTTACTACTATTGCCAAAACGCAGCCCCAATATGCTGTGTTCCGTGATAGCACAATAGTAGACGATAGCACCGCTACTAACTTTGAACAGATATTTAAAACTTATTCTCCAAATACGGTAACAAAAGTACTATAAGAAACAATGAAACCGGAATAATCAGAAGTAAATGATGGATAATATAATAAAACGGCTGATTGGAGAGAATACCACTTGTGATTTCAAAGAATTTTTGGAACGCAAACAATTCAAAAGTTGGTTGAAAAGTGTCGGTGCTTTTGCTAATGGACTTGGTGGCTCTTTATTTTTTTGTGTAAATGATGATGCCAAAGACTCTCGTGAATATCAGGGAAACTTATTGTCGTTGCTTGATGCGGGAGAACAATTTGTGGATTTACACAATTTGAAAGGATGGATAAAATTGCCGAACCGCCGCCTGAACACTCCTGATTACTCACGCCGTGCAGTGTTTGAAGCATTGGTTAATGCGTTTATACATCGTGATTATTCAGAGTTGGGAAGTGAAGTTCATATTGATATTTATGATGATCGATTGGTTATTTATTCTCCGGGAGGAATGTTTGATGGAACACTTATTCAAGACCGGGACTTGGATGATGTTTCGTCCAAACGTCGTAATCCTATATTAGCCGATGTGTTTGCACAGTTGGATTTCATGGAAAAGAGAGGAAGTGGATTACGAAAGATATATAATGAAACGGCAAAACTTCCGGGCTTTACTGAAGCAAAAGAACCTAGATTTCGTTCGCAAGCTACTTCCTTTTATACTGAACTGCTGAATAATAATTATAGAAGTCAAACGAATGACCCTGTAAATGACCCTGTAAATGACCCTGTAAATGACCCTGTAAAATCATTTACTTTACTGCAAAAGGACTTAATCTCATTGTTAAAAGAAACCCCGACTATAACTCGGCCTGAATTATGTGAACGTTTAAACGTAAGTCTGGCAACAATCAGAAGGGCTATAGCTCAATTAAAAGAGCTAAACATTATAGAACGAATAGGTTCAGACAAAGCAGGATACTGGAAAGTGAAATCGGGAGTGAACAAATTAATAAAAGGAAGATGATGAAACTTAAATTCAAGATACAACAATACCAAACAGATGCTGTCGAAAATGTGGTGAAGGTATTTAACGGACAACCTAACAAGGGCTTGGCAGAGTATGTAGTGGATAAAGGAAAAACGTATGAAAAGGATAATGGTAAACTGATAGAAGTCAAGAATATACATTTCGAAGAAGACTCTACCGGATATAAAAACGGAGATATAGTTTTGACTAAAGATGAATTATTGAAAAACATTCATCAGGTTCAGACTGAAAATAATATTCGTTTATCAAATGAGGTGGTAGACAAGCTTGGGCATTGTCAGCTTGATGTTGAGATGGAAACCGGTACAGGTAAAACATACGTCTATATCAAAACTATGTTTGAACTCAACAAACTGTATGGATGGACTAAGTTTATTGTGGTTGTACCAAGTGTCGCTATTCGTGAAGGTGTAAAGAAAAGCTTTGATATAACGGTAGATCACTTTATGGAGTTTTATGGGAAGAAAGCACGTTATTTTATTTATAACAGTAATAATCTGAATCAAATAGATACGTTTTCTCAAAGTGGTGACATCTCTGTAATGATTATTAATACACAGGCTTTTAACACCTCTTTGAAAGAGGGTGCGAAAAATGCCGCTGCCCGCATCATTTACTCCGTACGTGATGAGTTTGGCAGCCGTCGGCCAATTGATGTTATATCCGCTAATCATCCGATCATCATTCTTGATGAACCGCAAAAGATGGGCGGAGCAGCGACACAAACTGCTTTAGCTCGCTTTAACCCTCTCTTTACGTTGAACTATTCAGCTACTCATAAAGAAACGCACAATCCTGTTTATGTGTTGGATGCATTGGATGCTTACAATCAAAAACTGGTAAAGAAGATTGAGGTAGTAGGTTTTGAATTGAAACATCTTAAAGGTACGGATAGTTACATGTATCTGGAAGATATTGTTTTGTCCAAGACAGAAGCTCCCAAAGCTCGTCTTGAAATAGAAGTGAAACACGCCAATAACATTAAGAGAGAGGTAAAGAATCTCGGTGTCGGAGATGATTTGTTTTACGTGTCTAATGAATTGGAGCAATATCGTGGTTATACTATTTCTGATATCCATATTGATACAATGGATAGTAGTCATAGTACTGTTTCATTCTCCAACGGAAAAATGATGTATATTAAAGATGTGTATGGGGATATTTCGGCTGATCACAAAGCACGTATTCAAATCAGGGAAACTATAAAGGCACATTTTCGCAAGGAAGCTTCTCTGTTTAAACGTGGAATCAAAACGCTTTCGCTTTTTTTCTTGGATGAAGTTGCCAACTATAGGAAATATGATGAAGACGGACAGCAAATGCTTGGACGTTATGGTGAAATATTCGAGCAAGAATATAGAGCGGAATTGAATAATAATCAGAATATGTTTGATGCTGATTACATGTCTTATCTAGGAAGTATTTCTACGCATGAAACTCATGCGGGTTATTTCAGCATTGATAAGAAAGGGAGAAGTGTCAATAGTGATATAAAACGTGGTTCAGACCAATCAGACGATATTTCGGCTTACGACTTGATTTTAAAGAACAAGGAACGTCTGCTTAGCTTTGACGAACCGGTTCGTTTTATCTTTTCTCATTCAGCCTTACGTGAAGGGTGGGATAATCCGAATGTATTTCAAATCTGTTCACTTCGCCAATCTAATAGTGTAAGTCAGAAGAGACAGGAAGTTGGTCGTGGTCTGCGACTTTGTGTTGACCAGTATGGTATCCGCATGGATGCGGAAATACTGCCAGATGAAGTTCATAGTGTGAACAAACTGACCGTTATAGCCTCTGAAGGATATGCTTCTTTTGTGGCAGATTTGCAGAAGGACATCAATGCAGACCTCTACGATCGTCCTACCAAGGCTGATATTGATTTCTTTATTGGTAAGATTCTCTTTTCCAATGAAGGGAAGAAATATACTGTTTCCAAAGAAGACGCACAAGAAATTGTATTCCAGTTGCGTATGAACGGTTATATTACGAAAGGTGGTGAGGTTACAGATACATTCCGTGAGGACTTGAAGAATAATAATTTGAAACAACTTCCTGATGAACTGGAACCACTGACAGATGCTGTTTATAAACGTGTTCAGTCTATCTTCGATAGTAAGGCCCTTGATGATATGATTGGCAATGGTAGCAAACCACAAACACCGCCTAATACACTCAACGATAATTTTTCAAAGAAAGAATTTCAGGAGTTGTGGAAGCGTATCAACCATAAATACGCTTATAAAGTTCAATTTGACAGTAACGAGTTGATTGAAAAAGCTGTGGAAGCTATTGATAGAGAGTTGGAAGTCACTCAACTGACTTATGTGATAACGAAAGGTGTTCAGAAGGATGAACTAAAGAAAGATGATGTCGTTTCAGGTGAAATGCTTCAAAAGAAGGCATCGCAGACGGATAGACTGACTACAGATGCGGTTAGCCATGTGAAGTATGATCTTATCGGTAAAATAGCATCCGGCACGACACTTACCCGTAAAACCGTAGCGACAATACTGACAAAAATCCGTCCGGTTAAGTTTGATATGTTTAAGGCGAACCCGGAAGAGTTTATTACCAAGGTTACTCGGCTTATTCTTGAACAGAAAGCAACTATGATTGTGGAGCATATTTCATATAATCAAGTGGATGGTGAATATGACAGCAGTATCTTTACACAGGAAAAACATACTTCTATGGATAAGGCTTTCAAAGCTCAAAAGAGTATTCTTGACTATGTATTCACTGATGGAATAGCGGAAAAGAGTAATGAACGTAAATTTGTAGAAAGTCTTGATATTTCTGATGAAGTGGCAGTATATGCGAAACTACCCAAGGGGTTCCACATTCCGACTCCTGTTGGAAATTATTCACCGGACTGGGCTATTGCTTTTGAAAAAGATAAAGTGAAGCATATCTATTTCATTGCTGAAACCAAGGGCTCAATGAGCTCCATGGAGTTGCGGGAAATTGAGAAAAACAAGATTGCTTGTGCAGAGAAACTTTTTGAGCAGTTAAGCAATTCAGGGGTTAAGTATGGTAAAATTGATAGTTATGATACTTTGATGAGTTTGGTAAAATAGTGACAGTTATGGGAAAAGAATTATTTGATAACATACCAAGTAAAGTTGGAGATTTACTTAATGATGTAAAAAACGGGCGTATTGGTTTGCCTGATTTGCAAAGACCTTTTGTTTGGAAAGATAATAAAGTTCGTGATTTGTTGGATTCTATGTTGAAAGGGTATCCAATTGGATATGTAATGCTTTGGGAATCACCTACTGATTTTGAAAACAAAGGGCAGATTGGAATTAATGATAAAACCTTCAATACGGCTCGTGATTTAGTGATTGATGGACAACAGCGTCTTACAGCTCTGTTAGGAGCAATTAAAGGCATAAAGATTAAAAATGTAAACTATAAGGAACGGAATATTAAAATATCATTTAATCCTCTGAAAAGAGAATTTGCAGTTTGGTCTCAAGCTTATGAGCGTAATCCGGAATGGATTAGTGCTGTAAGTCAAGTCTTTGCTGCCCATGAAGAACAATTAAATGTTACTAAATTCCGGAAAGCATATATTAGTCAACTTAATGAAAGTCGTGTAAGAAACGAGTTGCCAAGACTTTCTGATGATGAAGAAATAGTTATAGAGGAAAATATTAATGCTCTTTTGAATTTAAATATTTATCTTCTGCCAACATTAAGAATTAGTGCAACAGCATCTGAACAAGATGTGGCGGATATTTTTGTTCGTGTGAATTCTGGCGGGCAAAAACTGACTGAAAAGAACTTTATAGAAACGTTATTAGCTGTCTATGACAATGAAATTCATGATAAAATAAATGATTTTTGCCGGACTTCACGTATTCCGGAAGCTGGAACTTCATATAATCATATTCTTGAAGTAAATCCAGTGCACTTGATACGTGCTACTGTAGGTATAGCTTTCAAACGTGCAAGATTGAAATACGCCTATATGCTTTTGAGAGGTAAAGATCTTCAGACCGGGCAATTTGCAGAAGAAATAAGAACGGATAATTTATTGAAGTTTAGAGAAGCGCTAACTTTGGTTGTTAATCTTAATCATTGGCATGCGTTTATGAATATTGTAGCAGAAGCCGGTTATCTTAATGGTTCGCTGGTTTCATCAGAAAATGCAATTGTGTTTTCATATATGCTATATCTTATCGGAAAAACAGAATATAATGTCCAGCCTATGGAGTTGAAGAAAATCATGCAACGATGGTTCTTTATGACTACGATAAAAGGATTTTATACAAACTCTCCTGAATCATCTGTTGAAAAGCAATTTGCAGATTTACGTAAAGTTCATACATCAAGAGACTTTGTAGACTATTTGGATAATGAAATAAAATCTCAATTTACTGATGACTATTTTAAATATAATTTGCCAAATGACCTTGTCACATCCTCAACTCAATCGCCAGCATGGTATGGCTATGTGGCATCGCTTAATGTACTTGGCTATCCCATGTTATTTAGTAATACACCAACATCTAAATACTTTATCGTAGGGGCTAGTGGGGGAAAGTCTTCTATTGATATTCATCATATATTCCCAAAGAATTATCTTTCCCAAATTGGTATTGAAGATGATCGTGAAAGGAACCAAATAGCTAATTATACATTTCTTGACTATTCTACGAATATTGATATTTCAGATAATCCTCCTTCTGAATATGTTCTAGCTTATAAGAGTAGGTTAGGTGTCGAAGGGTATAAAATTACATGTTTCCAAAATGCATTACCTGAAAATTTTGAGAATCTTGAATATCATGATTTCTTAACTAAGCGTCGTGTGTTAATGGCAGAATTAATTTTTAGAGCGTATAGAAAGTTATCAGAATAATATGTATGGCTTTTAGTAATATTGGGAATAGTCTTGATGTAAAATTCAATGTGTATCGTATATCATACCAACAAATAATCAGAGCTTCGAATAATTAAAATATTTCTTTTGGGAAATTAGTGTACCAAGCTGCTGCCACTCCATATATAATACTTTGGGGTGGCGGTAATATTAAAGAATACGTTTTTCTAGTAACATATAGGTATTAATATAGAAATATTAGTTGTTGGAATATGCAGAAACTCCTATTCTAAAAAAAATATGATTTGCAATGAACATTCTAATGCAAGTTTAATACTTCGCTTAACTTATCTCCAATAATTTTCTTCTCATTACTACCGATAGTGGACAATCTCACCAATGAAATTCCGTACAACTCTAAAATATGATTCTTTTTAATATCACGTTCTGACTGACTCGTCCCCGATTTGTGGAATGCATAACCATCCGTCTCAATAGCCAATACCGGTTGCTTGCTCACACGATTATAAATCAGAAAGTCAATATGAGTGTTTATATTTGCAGCATATTTGCTTTCCTCTTCATTCAATAGAGAATAATCCTGAATCAACATATAGAGTGGTAAATGGCAAATGATATTCAAATGACGCATATTGATATTCTCTTTCAGGATATCCTCGAGTAAGGCGAATGTAAGATTCTCGGAATCGTATTCGGATATTTTTTTGTGCTTCTTCAAATAGGCAATTCGGGCATCTGTATATTGTTCATATAGATAATCGAATATAGAATGAATCTTACTGGTGGAAACAGTGCCATTGTTATATTCGATATAAGCGATCAAATCGCTGATATTGCAGTCTTTGGGTTGTTCGTTTCCCGATACGACCAAGTAGAATTGTGACTTAGCCCGCGAAACAGCAACATTGAGCAGGTTTGGATCGTCGGAAAAGGAAGTGATGACATCGTCGACAGTGGTCATAATGATAGCATCCTTTTCTCTTCCCTGAAACTTATGGACTGTTGCAACATCAATATCCTCTCCAAGTGCGGATTTTACTGCATCTACTTGTTTGTTATATGGAGCTATGACGCCAAT
>OGXN01002236.1_pt1 | contig 14557 bp, 13 predicted proteins | sample 1576281 | NCBI WGS metagenome assembly OGXN01 (sample SAMEA3541494, study PRJEB24748) | human gut metagenome | biome: human gut; feature: human-associated habitat; material: faeces | place: China | collected 2012
CATTGCCCTTTTCCTTGACTTGCTTGTGTCTTTGTGATACACTAACATACATAAAATTAGAGGTGAGGTGGAAAGATGATTAACTTTTCTTGCAAATAAATTGGAATATACAGTGATACTGTGTTTTACAGTACCATTGTACCCATTGCAAGAAAGTTAAAAGTCTATTCACTCGATATATCGTAGGCGTATCACTCTTGATAGGGGTGGTACTATTATGCTGTGACGAGCTGCAAGAATTGACTTTCTTGCAGCTCTTATTTTATGTTCTTTATCCCCGGAATAAAGGAGGAATGCGATATGTCGATGATCCGAGTCGAGAACCTTACCTTTGCCTATCCATCCAGCTATGATAACATTTTTGAAAATGTCAATTTTCAAATTGATACAGATTGGAAACTTGGGTTCATTGGTAGAAATGGCAGAGGTAAAACAACTTTTCTAAATCTTCTGCTTGGAAAGTACGAATACCATGGGAAAATACAAGCCTCTGTGCAATTTGATTACTTTCCATACCCTGTTAGCAATAAAAACAGATTAACTGCGGACATTCTCTCGGAAGTCTGCCCGCTGGCGGAAGAATGGGAGCTGTTGAGAGAACTATCCTATCTGGAAGTCCGTGATGATGTGCTTTGGAGACCATTTTTTACGCTTTCCAATGGGGAGCAGACCAAGGTGCTGCTTGCCACCCTCTTTCTGAATGATGGACACTTTTTACTGATTGATGAACCGACAAACCATTTGGATATGGAAGCCAGAGAAACCGTTTCAGCATACCTGAAACGGAAAAAGGGATTCATTTTAGTCTCTCATGATCGCTGTTTTTTAGATGGCTGTGTTGACCATATCCTGTCGATCAATCGGTCAAACATCGAAGTGCAAAGCGGAAATTTTTCTACTTGGTTTACCAACTTCCAGCGTCAACAAGAATTTGAACTCGCTCAAAATGTGAAGCTGAAAAAAAGCATTGATAATATGCAAAAGGCAGCTAAAAGAACTTCTGTCTGGTCAGACCGAATTGAAGCGTCAAAATATGGGAACGGCCCGGTTGATCGAGGGTATATTGGTCACAAATCTGCCAAAATGATGAAACGCTCAAAGGCTATCGAAGTGCGGCAGCAACGTGCAATCGAGGAAAAGTCCGGCCTTCTCAAAAATTTGGAAACCGTAGAAGATTTGAAAATCGCTCCGCTTCTCTATTTTTCAGATACCTTAGTGACTTTCTCTGATGTTGTACCGATTTTTGACGGCAAAAATGTCTGCCAGCCAATCTCGTTTACAGTAAAACAGGGAGAACGCATTGCCCTTTATGGAAAAAATGGTTCTGGGAAAACGAGCCTTCTAAAGCTACTGGTTGGGCAACAAATAGAACATCGTGGGACAGTTGCAATAGGTTCTGGCATGATATTGTCCTATGTACCTCAAGATACTTCTATGCTGAACGGTTCGTTATCAGAGTTTGCGGAAGCCAATCGTGTTGATGAAAGTTTGTTTAAGGCAATCTTACGGAAAATGGATTTTTCACGAATACAGTTTGAAAAGAAAATGGAAGATTTTTCGGCGGGACAAAAGAAAAAAGTGTTGATAGCAAAAAGCCTTTGTGAACAAGCGCATCTGTATGTGTGGGATGAACCTCTTAACTATATTGACATCTATTCTCGAATGCAAATTGAAAATCTGATTAGAGAATTTTCTCCTACCATGATCTTCGTAGAACATGATCTTGCTTTTAGAAATAACATGGCGACCAAAAGCATTCGTCTGGCTACCGAATAGCAAAGCCAGCCGAGCCAGTCAACGGTCAAGATGAACGGCGCATTTCATGCGCCGCCGTTGACAGCCCCGCCCGTCTTTGCAAAAGGTAATCAAGGCGGGAAAGCCACAAAATGGCTTCCCGCCCATTTCAATTTTGCAAGGGAGAACGCTCCCAAATTAAAAAAGTGCGGCCAAGCACTTTGAGGGATTGGCCGCCTTGTCTGCCCGTTCAGCGGGACGGAGGGCGGCGGTCAAGGCCGGGTATAAAACCGTTCATTTCAGCCTTGACGGTTGCCCGCTGTCCTGCTACTTTTCCGGGAGTGTGGCCACAGCTTCGGGACATTTTGTCCACAAGTCGGAGCGTAGGACGAGGGACGGGGCTTTCATATACCTGCCGCCGTTCTCTGAAACCAGCCCGATTTTTTGTTCATTCCCATTCACAAAAATTCAGCCTGTTTTCCTGCCGGAGCAAACGGGGCGCAAAAAGCACCGCACCCCGTTTCCCCCGTCAGCCACGCCAGCAGGTATAACACACTACACTTTGCTTCGCAAAGTCGTGTGCCAAATGGGGGCTTTGCCCCCTTTGGAAACCCCCACAAGAAAAGGCGGTACGCTACCCCTCCACGGGGCGCATACCGCCTTTTCTTGTTATCCAGCCCTCCGGCTGTATCGGTTGAGCAAAAGTCAGCATGGGATTGGTGTGGTATCTTTAATTATGTGAAACTCCGGTCTCCCAGCGGGAAACCGCCTGACGGGTCACATGCACTTCTTCCGCCAACTGTTCCTGGGAGAGTCCCCGCTTGGTGCGCAGTTCCAGAAGGATTTCTTTGGTTTCCATGTCGATCACCACCTTGCCAGGATTGTACCACAGTGGGAACAAAAAGCAAAGCAACTGGCTGTTGCCCCCAATTCTGCTTCATGAACACATCAGGCATATCAGTTTTTAATATGCATATACAAAGAATAGCGCCCGCTGAACATCCACAGATTTCAGCGGGCGCCACTGCCTTTTTAGTTGTCCTGTTCGGGGTATTTACCATAGGCATTTTTCCAATTTTCAGCTGCTTTCATGAAAGAAGTATAATCATGGGCGCGGATGTACTCCAGCGCCTGCTTGTACTTGCTGTATTTGTAGCCGGGGTGGTTGAGAAAGGACTGAATGATCTCACAGCGGTCATATTCCTCGCAGTCCGCGCAGGTGATGTGACCTTTAGTTAGGCAGCACTTCTTCATTTTGCATCTGGTCCGGCTCAGGTCCCGAGAGCCGTCCAGATACCCCGGCTTGCAGCCCTTGCAGGTCTTCTGATATTCCCGGCAGGTGCCGCAGTAGGCGCCACAGCAGCCGATTTCCTCTGTACAATTCATAGGGAGGAACTCCCTTCAAAGTGATAGATTTTTAGAAAATCGTTGATGCGTTCCTCGACCGCATGAAGGGACTTTTCATCGCCGTATGGGATGTTGATGCACCGCTTGCCCTTTTTGCAGGCGGGCAAACTCTCAGACAAGCAGTTCAGAAACTCTTCGTCGGAAAAATGAATGGAGAAGTGGCTTTTTGCGGCGGAAACCGCCACATATCCCTCATACATCTTTTTCCCCAGCAGCCACATGGGCATGGAAAAAGAGATTTTTGGAGTCAACTGCGGGTATTCCGCACTCATAAAGTCAATAAATGCGCTGACATGCCGCCGCTGCTCCTCATTCAGCGACGACATATACTCGGAAACAGATGTTGCGCCCATATCGTACCTCCAACTGCCTATTGGGACTGCCGCCGGTCCCACTCTTTTTTCAGGATGGCATACTGCACCGTATTTTCATACCTGGGCGTGCCGTCGGGATTGTTTACGAAGGAGATGAACTCCAAAAACAGGCCCTCCCGGCGCATGCCCAACTTTTCGCACAGGTGCTGACTGGCAAGGTTATAGTCCTCGGTATAGGCGTAGATGCGCCTTGCGCCCTTTTGGGAAAAGAGATAGTCAAAGAATGCCTGGGCCGCCTCGAATGCGTACCCCTTACCCTGGTAGGCCCCGTTCAGCATCCAGCAGGGGCTGAAAGTGTCCTGCACGGCGTCCTCACCTGCGTGGGGCTCGCCCGCCTCCGGATAGGCGTCGATCTCTCCGATGACCTTGCCGCCCTCCTTCAGGGTGATGGCGAAGTAGTACTCCGTCTCGCCGAGCCGCTTTTTCATTTCCGCTTTTGCCTCGTCCAGGGAGTGCAGTTTCATGCTGGCAAAGCAGTTGACCGCCGGCTCTTTCAGATATTCGTAAACATCCGCCGCGTCACCTTCTAAAAAGGGGCGCAGGATCAGCCGGTTTGTCTCTATTACCATATTTCGGCACCTCAAGAAAAGCAAAAATGGATAGTGAAATCTAATAGAATAGTTTTGTTGTAAAAGTTAAGAAAAATCCGCCAAAATCACAAGATTTTGACGGATTTTGGTCCGAGTGGGGAGACTCGAACTCCCGGCATCTTGCTCCCAAAGCAAGCGCGCTACCAACTGCGCTACACCCGGATATAAAGTTTTCCAATTGTGGTCAAACATGTGGTCAACGCCGATTTTTGACCAGTTATCGGCGAGGGGGAAAGTGCTGTCAGCCCAACTGTCCTAAGGCTTTCCGGGTTTTCCGAGGGCTACGGCCCGAACCTGGGCCTCCTGCTCCCAAAGCAGGCGCGCTACCAACTGCGCTACACCCCGGTATGCGGTTTTGGCACGGATGTCTGCGTGCCAGCGCGGCGGATACGGCGCTTACACGAGGAATCCAAGCTAAAATATTATATGACACAATGCGCGCGAAGTCAAGCCAAACCCTTGACGAACCGCGCCGCCTGCCGTACAATAAACCCATGTCTTATTGTTCCTATCATTTATAAGAAAAGGTGTGTCACGATGGAAAACAGCGCAAAGACCATGGACCAGATCGTCGCCCTGTGCAAAAACCGGGGCTTTGTATATCCGGGCAGCGAGATCTACGGCGGCCTGGCCAACAGCTGGGATTACGGCCCTCTTGGCGTCGAGTTTAAAAACAATGTCAAAAAGGCCTGGTGGAAGAAGTTCGTGCAGGAATCCAAATACAATGTTGGCTTGGATTCCGCCATTCTGATGAACCCGCAGACCTGGGTCACCTCCGGCCATGTGGGCGGCTTTTCCGACCCGCTGATGGACTGCCGGGACTGTCATGCCCGTCACCGCGCGGACAAGCTCATCGAGGACGCGGGCGGACACGCCGAAGGCATGAGCTTCGACGAGATGACGGCATATATCCGCGAGCATGGCATCGCCTGCCCGGAATGCGGCAGCAAAAATTTTACCGACATCCGCAAGTTCAACCTGATGTTCAAGACGTTTATGGGCGTTACCGAAGACGCCAAGAATGAGGTCTATCTGCGGCCTGAAACGGCGCAGGGCATCTTTGTCAACTACGCCAATATCCAGCGCACCACGCGCCGCAAGCTGCCGTTCGGCGTGTGCCAGATCGGCAAATCCTTCCGCAACGAGATCACGCCGGGCAACTTTATTTTCCGCATCCGGGAGTTCGAGCAGATGGAGTGCGAGTTCTTCTGCAAGCCGGACACCGATCTGGACTGGTTCTACTATTGGAAGGATTACTGCAAGAACTTCCTGCTGAGCCTGGGCATAAAAGAGGAAAACATGCGCCTGCGCGACCATGAGAAGGAGGAGCTGTCCTTCTATTCCAAGGCTACGACGGACATTGAGTATCTGTTCCCGTTTGGCTGGGGCGAGCTGTGGGGCATTGCCGACCGCACCAATTACGATCTGGGCCGTCATCAGGAGGCCAGCGGCAAGAGTCTTGAATACTTTGACCCGGAGACCAATGAACGCTATATCCCCTATGTTGTGGAGCCGTCCCTGGGCGCGGACCGTGTGGCGCTGGCGTTCCTTTGCGAGGCCTACGACGAGGAAGTGGTGGACGCCGGGAAAAACGACACCCGCGTGGTGATGCGCCTGCATCCGGCGCTGGCGCCCTTCAAGGCGTGCGTGCTTCCGCTTTCGAAAAAGCTGGCCCCCAAGGCCGAGGAAGTGCGCGCCGAGCTGGCGAAGTATTTCATGGTGGATTATGATGAGACCGGCTCCATCGGAAAGCGTTACCGCCGCCAGGATGAGATCGGCACGCCGCTGTGCATCACCATCGATTTTGAGACCGTGGGCGACGACAAGACGGCCGCCGACGGCTGTGTGACCGTGCGCGACCGCGACACCATGCAGCAGGAGCGTGTGAAGATCGAGGACCTGCGCGCTTATATCGAGAAAAAGATCGAGTTTTAAAACCACATGCAAAGCGGACGTCCCAGGGGCGTCCGCTTCCTTTTTTTGCCTGCTTGTGGTATGATGAAAACAAGCCATATCCAACAGAACGGAGGAGTTTTTATGATCGGCTGGCTCATACTTGCGGCTGTGCTGGCGTTGTGCGCCGTGTTGTGCATCCGTGCGGCCCGGTTCAAACCGGAGGCGGGGGCTGGGGCGGCGCCCACGCCCGTCGCCGTGGACACAGAGGGGGCTGTACAGCGCTTGGCGCAGCTGGTGCGCATCCCGACGGTGTCCAATTATGATGCGGAAAAGTTTGATGAAACACAGTTTGAAGGCTTCCGTGAGAAGCTGCGGGAATTGTACCCCCGCGTACATGAGATGTGCCCGCCCGTGCGCATCGCCCACACGGGCATGCTGTTTCACTGGAAAGGAAAAAGCAGCGCCGCTCCCGTTGTCCTGATGGCGCACTATGACGTAGTGCCTGTAGACGAAGCGGGGTGGAAGCATCCGCCTTTCTGCGGCGAGGTGTTTGACGGCGAGCTGTGGGGGCGCGGTACGCTGGACACGAAAATCACGCTGCTGGGCATTCTGGAGGCGGCCGAACGGCTGATGAGCGAGGGCTTTGTGCCCCGGAACGACGTGTACTTTTCTTTCTCAGGCGACGAGGAAGTGAGCGGGCCGAGCGCACCGGCCATCGTGGAATATTTGAAGGAGCGGGGCGTCAGGCCCGCAATGGTGGTGGATGAAGGCGGCGCCGTTGTAGACGGCGTATTCCCCGGCGTCAAGCAGCCCATCGCGGTGGTGGGCATCGGAGAAAAAGGCTTTATGAATGTGGAGCTGACGGCGCGTGCCGCCGGCGGCCATGCCAGCACGCCGGCCGTGCCCTCCACGCTGGGCATGCTGTGCCGGGCCGTGGCCGATTGCGAAAAACACCAGTTCAAGGCGCATCTGACGGCGCCCGTGCGCGCGCTGTTCCAAAACGTGGGGCCGTATGCGCCTTTCGGCCTGCGGCTGGTATTTGCGAATCTGTGGCTGTTTGGGCCTCTGCTGCCGCTTCTGGCGGGCAGGCTGGGCGGCGAGCTGGGCGCGATGATGCGCACCACCATGGCGTTCACCACGGCGCAGGGTTCCAAGCAGATCAACGTGCTGCCCACAGAGGCGTCGGCGGGCGTCAACCTGCGGCTTGTCAATCTGGACACGCCGGAAAGTGCGGCGCGGCACCTGAAAGACGTCATTCGCAACGATAAGGTGGAGGTCAAGGTAACATACGCTCAGAATGCCAGCCCGTATGCCTCCGCGGAGGATGCGAACTGGGAGACGCTGGCCAAGGCAGTGGGCGACACATGGCAGGGCAGCATCGTCTCGCCGTACCTGATGATGGCCTGCTCCGACAGCCGTCATTTCAGCGCCATCTGCCGGGACGTATACAAGTTCAGCGCCATGGCGCTCTCCAAAGAGCAGCGGGGGCTGATCCACAACAACGACGAGCGTATCCCGGTGCGTGAGATTGCCAAGACGGTGGAATTTTTCACCCGGCTGGAGCAAAGCATATAACGAAGCAGACCGCCGCGCGGCGCGCGGAAATCCTGATGATTTGGAGAAAATGAAAATGGATATGAATTTGGTGAAGCAGTATGCGGAATTTGCCGTAAAGATCGGCGTCAACCCCCAGCCGGGGCAGACGCTCATCATCCGTGCGCCCATCGAGGGGGCGTTTTTCGCCCGGGCCTGTGCCGAGGCGGCCTACGCTGCGGGCGCGAAGGAAGTGGTGGTGCACTATTCGGACGAAAAGCTGTCCCGCATCAAAATGGAGCATACCGCCGTGGAGGTATTGGAGGATGTGAAGCCCTGGCTCCAGCGCAGCTATCTCGATTATGTGGAGAGTGAGGGCGGCGCGTGCATGCTGTCCATTTCCGCGCGGGACCCGGAGATCTACAAGGGGCTTGATATGGAAAAGATCGACCGCGCAAACCAGGCGGCTATGAAGGCGCAGGAGGAGTGGCGCAGCTATACCATGAGCGACAAGGTGCAGTGGAGCATCGTGGCGATCCCAAGCGCCGCGTGGGCGGGAAAGGTATTTCCCGGCGCGGCGGAGGACGAGGCTCAGGAAATGCTTTGGGACGCTATCTTCGACGTGTGCCGCGTGAAAAACGGCAATGTGGTGTCCGAGTGGCAGGCGCATGTGAAAAAAATGACCGCCTGGCGCGACCGTATGAATGCGCTGGACCTGGACAGCATCCGGCTGCAGAGCGCCAACGGCACAGACCTCACCATCGGCCTTGCGGACGGGCATGTGTGGGAGGGCGCTCAAAGCCGTACGCCCGAGGGCTACACATTCATCGCAAATATCCCCACCGAGGAAGTGTTCACCGCGCCGCACCGTCTGCGCGTAAACGGCGTTGTAAAGGGCACCAAGCCCTATGTGTACAACGGCAACCTCATTGAGGGCTTTTCCGTCACCTTCAAGGACGGCGAAGTGGTGGAGCATTCGGCCCAAAGCGGCGAGGCGCTGCTGGGCCAGTTGCTGGACACCGATGAAGGCTCCCGCCGCATCGGCGAGATCGCGCTGGTGCCGGCGTCCAGCCCCATCAACCGGCGGGGCATTTTGTTCTACAATACGCTGTTCGACGAGAACGCGGCCTGCCACATCGCCTTCGGTAAGGGTTACCCCGGCACTGTAAAGGGCGGTACGGCCATGACGAAGCAGGAACTGTTGGCCCACGGTGTGAACGACAGCATCATCCACGAGGACGTGATGGTGGGCGCGCCGGATATGACCATTACGGGTACCACCAGAACGGGAGAGAACGTGAAGATCTTTGAAAACGGAGAATGGGCATTTTAATGGAAAATAAAAGGGACCTCCCGCAGGTGCGGGAGGTCCCTTTTTTACAGAGAAAGATATCCGGCTCAATGAGCGACGAACCAGAAAATGCTGCCCTTGCCGGGTTCGCTGTCCACACCGAAGGGAAAGCCGTGGTTGATGAGGATGGCCTTTGTGATGGAAAGCCCCAGCCCTGTGCCGACCTTGCCGGCGTCCGCGCGGGAGCGGTAGTATTTGTCAAAGATATAGGGAAGATCTTCCCGGGCAATGCCCGCGCCGTGGTCCTCAATCTCTACCCGCACGGCGGCGTCCGGCTGCGGTTTTACGCGCAGCGCCACACAGCCGTCCGGCCCGATATGATGGATGGCGTTCGCCAGCAGATTGTGCACCACACGGCTCATCATGTCCGGGTCTGCCGTTACGGTACAGGGGTCGGCAGCATCTACCGTGAGGGTGTAGCCGCTCTGCTCACAGATATTCTGGTAGCGGTAGGCCACTTCGTCGCACAGCTGTGCCAGGTCGAACTGGACGGGATTGAGCTTTTCGGTGCCGGAGGAATATTTGGAAAGCTCCATCACGCTGTTCACAAGGCCGGAGAGGCGGTCGGTCTCGTCCACGATGACCGAGAGCTGTTCGTCCCGCTTTTCCTTGTTGTCGCCCGTCAGGTCGCGTACCGTCTCGGCATAGCCCTTGATGAGCGTCAGCGGCGTGCGCAGGTCGTGGCTGACATTGGCGATGAGGTCCCGCTGCAGCTCCGAGGTGCGGCCCACCTCCCGGGCCATGGTGTTGAAATCCCCGGCCAACGCGCCCAGCTCGTCATCCGCCTGGGGCGTGACGCGCACCTTGTAATTGCCGCGTGCCATCTCCCGCGCGGCGCGGGAAATGGCCGAGATGGGTTTTGTGAACCAGCGGCTGAATACATAAGCACCCGCAATACTGACGATGAGCAGCACGGCGGCAATGATGGGCATTTGCGCACTGATGACGTCGGCGGCCTGGCCCACACGCTCCAGGTCTGTGGAGAGGATGAGAGAATACTGGTTGTTGATGTTGCGGCACACCACCATCTGCCGGGTGCCGGAGGTGCTTTCCAGGCCGGGCAGGATGCGGGAGTCCGGCAGAGTAAAGTTCAGGTCTCCCAGTACGAAGGTCGTGGCCCGCAGGTTGACGGCTGCGGTGCTGTTCCACTGCGGCTCTGAATATTCCATAAGCTGGCTCAGCGGATTGGGATGCAGCAGGCACTGGTCGGACTGCAGCTGGTGAAGATGCAGCAGGACCTTGCAGTCTGTTCCGGCTACCTCAAAGCATTTTCCGGCCAGCAGCCCCCGGTTGTCCATGATCTCCTCCATCATGTCTGAGGGAATATGAACGCCGCCGCTCTTGTCGAAGCTCTCGAATTTGCCGTATTTTTCAATGATGGCGGAATAGACGTCCGCCGCATGGTTCAGATCCGCGAGCACGCGCCGGTTGTACATGGGCTCCAGCAGCTTTACGCTCAGCAGCCACACCAGCGCCAGCAGCACCATGCTCATCAGCACAACAAACAGCATCAGCTTGCGGCTGATCCTATTGAAAAAACGCCGCTTTTTTACGGCCGCGCCCGCGGGGCGCTTGTCCTGCTTCATTTTCCGGGCCTCACATCGGGGTCAAATTTATAGCCGATGCCCCATACCGTCACGATGTTGTCGCGGTATTTGCCCAGGTGGCTGCGCAGCATTTTGACATGGGTATCCACGGTGCGGTCCTCGCCGTAATAGTCGTAGTTCCACACCTTTTGCAAAATCTTTTCCCGGGAAAGCGCCAAGCCCTTATTGGATACAAGGAACACCAGAAGATCGAATTCCTTGGGCGTAAGGGGAGCTTCCTCCCCGGCGATCTTCACGCTGTGGGAGGCAGTGTCTATGACAAGGTCCCCGAATACAAAGCTTTCGCCGCCCTCCTGCGTTTTGGGCATGGTGCGCGCCAGGACCACCTTTACGCGGGCCACCAGCTCCCGCGGGCTGAACGGCTTTACCACATAATCGTCCGCGCCGCCCTCCAGGCCCGCAAGCTTGTCGTATTCCTCGCCGCGTGCCGTCAGCATGATGACGGGCGTGTCGATTTTGCGCTTGCGCATCTCGCGCAGGCAGGTCATACCGTCCACAAACGGCATCATGATGTCCAATATCACAAGGTCCGCTCCGGAGGCGGCCAGCGCCGCCAGAGCGGCGGAGCCGTCGGTGGCCTCTTCGCACTGGAAGCCTTCGTGCTCCAAATGCTCACGGATCAGCTCGCGGATGCGCGGCTCGTCGTCTACGATCAAAATTTTTGCCATAACAAACACCTCGTTTTCGGCAGCAGATGGTTTTTTCGTTTTTCTTATAGTAGCATATTACAGCGCCGATATGTCAAATTTGTGAAAATGTTTTACGCATGCGTCCCTGCCGATTGACGGCGCGGGCGGAGCGCGGTAAAATGGCAGATAGGACCGGTGCGCCTCCCCGGAGGCCCCTGCCTGCAGGGCCGGATCACGCGGCGCGTATGCGCCGGGAAATGGGATGATCTTGAATGGCGGTATTTTTGTGGGTTCTGGCCGTGTGCATCGTTCTGCTGTGGCTTTTTCTGCGGCCGGGCCGCTACGGCGAGGCGCAAAAGCAGCTGGTGTACGGCGTAAACCACGCGCACCGTGGCTTGCATACGAAGGATAAGACGGTGCCGGAGAACAGCCTGCCCGCGTTCCGCGCGGCGGCGGAGGCCGGCTACGGCGTGGAGCTGGATATCCAGCTCTCCAGGGACGGGCAGGTCGTGGTGTTCCACGACGACACGCTGGACCGTGTGTGCGGCGTGCACGGCCGTGTGGACGAATTTACATTCGAGGAGCTGCGCGGGATGCGTCTGTGCGGCACACAGGAGACGATCCCCCTGCTGACGGAGGTGTTTGAAGTGATGGGCGGCAGAACGCCCATGATCATTGAACTCAAGACGGGGCGGCGCAACGACGAGCTTTGCGAAAAGGGGCTGGCGCTGATGCGCGCGTACAACGGCCCCTACTGCATCGAGAGCTTTGACCCGCGCATCGTGCGCTGGTTCCGGAAAAATGCGAAGGATGTGCTGCGGGGACAGCTTTCTGACGCGCCCGCCTCGTTTCGGGATGAGCCGAAGCCGCTGGCATTCGCATTGGGCTGCCTGTTCACCAACGTGCTGGCGCGCCCGCAGTTTATCGCTTACGGCCCCGGCAAAAAGCCATGGACCGCCCGTCTGGCGGAGGCAATGGGCGCCATCCGCGTATGCTGGACCGTGCGCCCCGAAGACGATATAAACGCGAAAGAAGCGGAAAACGACGCGGTGATTTTCGAATTTTATCACCCCGCGCCGAAGTATAAGTGAAAGAACCCGCGGCCTGGCCGGTATGGGGCGCTTTTGCGCCCCTTTTTTGCCTTTTTTAGAGAAATTTTGCCCCGCGTGCAATTTTTGGCAGGGCTGCGGGGTATACTTCATAGCAAAGGCCGCCTGGTGTGCGGCCGCCTTTGCCAGTATTACAAACTGTAAGGAGAAACAAACATGAACCGACTGTACCGTATTTCCGCGCTGGCGCTTGCCGCCGCGCTCTGCCTTGCCCTTGCCGCCTGCGGGCCAAAGCTGCCGGGCACGAATTCCGGCAGTTCCTCTGCCGTATCTACGCCTGCCGCCTCCGGCTCGGGTTCCGTTTCGGGTTCCGCGTCCGTTTCGTCCGGCGGGGCCGGGGACACGATGAGCGAGGGCCAGCGCTACGCCTATGCCATCCGTGACGCGCGTCCGGCCGAGGACAATGAGTATTCCGAGATCGCCTGCGGCGACGCGGGCGGTGAGCCGATGCTGGCCGTGAATCCCAACGATATGTCCGCCGAGGATGCGGCGTCCAGCATCCAGATGATGCTGGACACCATGGGCATCGATCCCGCAACGCTGGACGCGTACGCCTTCAGCATGTCGATGATGAATGTGCGGGCCTACGCCATCGGTGTGTTCAAGCCTGCCGAAGGCCAGGCCGAAGCCGTGCAGGCTGCGGTGGAAAGCTATGTTTCGCTGCAGCGCAAGTCGTTTGAAAACTATCTGGCCGACCAGTACGAGGTCGCCAAGGGCGCGCTGATCAAAACGCTGCCCGGCGGAGAAATCGTACTTGTGATGAGCGAGGGTGCGGCAGACATCATGGCCAATCTGGAAAAAACACTGAAATAACAGGCGGGAGCATTGCCTGAAAAAAGGGCCTCGTGCTGATGCGGTTGATGCATCCGGCACGAGGCCCGTCCCTTTGCAGGCGTGGATCATGCATCTGGGATGGCATCTCCGGCATAGCTCCACGGCCCTTGCGCCGTTGGGGCGAAAAAGGCGGCGTTCCCGCCGCTGTACGGCAGCTGCGTCAGAAGAACATAAAAGCCCTCGGGCCGCTGCTCTGCGCGGGACAGGTGGTTCAGGTATGCAAGCGCGCAGTCGTCCCAGGGCAGCTCCGCCGTCTGCCAGGAGGCTCCGCTGTCTGCACTGCAGTAGAGCAGGGGCCAGTTTTCCTCTGGACCTGTGGCAAGAGTGAGAAACGCCGTGCCGTCCGGCGTCATGGAAAAACCGCTGAGGATGTGGGAGGTGCCGAAGTGCGGCAGGGCGCCGAATGCCGTCCAGCTTTGCCCGCCGTTATGGGTGAAAAAAGCATATTTTTCCTCGCCGCCGCCCGGGGAATGCTGCGTGCCCACCGCTGCAAAGCCCAGCTCCGGCGTCAGAAACTCCAGCTTTGCGTATTCGACAGGACGGTCCAGCGCGGTGAGGGACTGACCGAACCATGTGACGCCTTCGTCCGGCGTGACGGTGACACTGCAATCCAGCGGGCCGGACGCATACAGTACAGCCTGCACCTTGGAGCCGGTTTCAGCGGCCAAAATGCGGCCTGCCCCGGTAAAGAGAGCATGGGTCGTTTCCGGCGAAACAGCGGAGCCGTGCCCCGCCGTGAACCAAACGCCTCCGTCCGCGGCGGCAAAGCAAGGGCCGTTTGTGCTGGAAAAATCCGGTACGGCGGCAGACTGCGGAGCATCCGGCAGCGGTGCGGAGGGGGCGAAGCTCTGCCGCAGGAGCCGCAGACCGCCGCCGCTCAGCCAGAGGGAGATTGCCAGGCCCGCCGTACAGGCACACAGTGCCCAAAACGGCTCCCGCCGGGGCCTGAGGACGCGGTACGGCACGCCGTAGGAGCGGGAAAGGATATACCGCACAGCTTGTGCGTCGCTGTGGTGGACAAAGAGGGGAGGGCCTTCCCATTGAAGCACGAACCCGTCGGGCAGTTCCCAGGCACCCATCAAGTCGGCGTGCTCCAGCCGGTAAGGTTCTCCGTTTTGATGCCAGCGGCAGTGGGTGGGGTATACGGCTGCCTGAACGGCCGCAAAATCTCCTTTGCAGGCGGCCCGCAGCCGCAGCCGCAGCGGGCCGTCCGCACAGCCCCACAGACAAAATGCAGCCGCGGCCAGAAAAAAGCCGGTGCAGGCCATACGCACGGAGCCGAACAGCCAGGCGCGGCTCAAAGCAGCGCAGACGGTACAGCACAGCGCCGCCAGCGCATAGGCCGTGCGCGGCCCGCTGCCGCGCATACAGCGGGCTTGGGCGCGCCATGCCTGCTCGGTACGCGGAAATGTAAGGAAGCCGACGGGCGCTTCGTCCGGTTCGTCTTCGTCCGCGTTCAGAAGTGCCGCCGTCGTCGTGCCGAGCGGCCGGGC
>OGXN01002240.1_pt1 | contig 14531 bp, 13 predicted proteins | sample 1576281 | NCBI WGS metagenome assembly OGXN01 (sample SAMEA3541494, study PRJEB24748) | human gut metagenome | biome: human gut; feature: human-associated habitat; material: faeces | place: China | collected 2012
TTATGATGGCTTGATTATCACAGGTGCACCTGTGGAGCATCTGCCTTTTGAAGAGGTGGATTATTGGGAAGAGCTTTGTGAAATCATGGAATGGAGTAAAAAACATGTGTACTCTACCATTCACATCTGTTGGGGAGCACAGGCTGGTTTATATTATCATTATGGTATCCAGAAAAAATTGATGGATCACAAAGTGTTTGGCATATTTCAACAGGTTTTATGTGATGAATATAACTTCTTGACAAATGGATTTGATGAAATACATTTAACACCACATTCCCGTCATACTGCCATTGATGAAGAAGCATTGGCAAAAGTAAAGGGTTTAGAGGTTTTAAGTAAATCCAAACATACCGGCAGCAATATTATTGCGACACCCGATTTTCATCAGATCTTTATTTTAGGACATTTAGAATATGGGAAGGAAACTCTGGCACAAGAATATTTTCGTGATTTAAAGCAGGGAAAACCAATTCAGCTGCCTTATAATTACTTCCCAGAAGATGATCCTAACAATGAACCAGTATTCTCATGGAGAAGTCATGCGAATCTTTTATATCGCAACTGGTTGAATTATGTATATCAGATGACACCATTTGATTTAGAAAGTTTATAAATATGTAAAAATACAGGAGAAATTTCCTGTATTTTATTTTATAATAAAGGCAGAGGTGAATAAAATGGATGTTAGAGAAATGAAACATGGAGAAAAGGTATCGTTATTAGGATTTGGCTGTATGCGTTTTCCATTAAATATGGATGGCAGTATATGTGAGTGTGAAGCAGAGGCAATGTTAGATAAAGCGATTGCTCATGGTGTGAATTATATTGATACAGCATATCCTTATCACAATGGGGATAGTGAGCCATTTGTAGGAAGGGTATTAAAGAAATATGATCGAAGTAGTTTTTACTTAGCAACAAAACTGCCAATGTTTAAGATTGAAACATTAGACGATGCAAAGCGTATATTTGAAGAACAGCTACAGCGTTTAGATGTGGACAATGTTGATTTTTATTTATTACATGCGATGAATAAGGATACATGGGAAAAGGCAAAAGCATTGGGCGTATTAGAATATCTGGATGATCTGAAAGAAACTGGAAAGATTCGTAATTTGGGCTTTTCATTTCATGATGAATATGAAGTATTTAAAGAAATGATTGATGCACGGGACTGGGACTTCTGTCAGATTCAATATAACTATATTGACCGTAATGTTCAAGCTGGAGATCAAGGGTATGCGTTGTGTGCAAAAAAACAAATTCCTATGGTAATTATGGAGCCTGTAAAGGGAGGCAATTTAGCAGTGCTGCCTGAAGATATCGCAGAAATTTTAAAGAAGAAACGTCCAAATGACAGTATTTCTTCATGGGCACTTCGCTGGGTCGCAAGTCATAGCAATGTACGTGTTATTTTAAGTGGCATGTCTACCATGCAGCAGGTGGAAGATAATTTACATACCTTTGATCAGCTGGAGCAACTAAATGAGGAAGAGGAACAACTGATTGAAAAAGTTGCCAATATGATTCTGGAAAGAACAAAAAATGGCTGTACAGCTTGTAAATACTGTATGCCTTGTCCATTTGGTATTGATATTCCAGGTAATTTTAAAATATGGAATGAATATGCAAAATACAGCAATAAAGATGCCACCAAGAAAAAACTTGACGCAATGGCGAGGGAAGCACGTTTTGATCAATGTAAAAAATGCGGTCGTTGTGAAGGATTATGCCCTCAGCATATCGCTATTCGCGATGATTTAGAACAAATGAAGAAAGATTTAGCATTTTTTAAATAAAAATATTCCTCAATTTCTTTTTCTGCGGTATAATACAGAAGTATAAAGGAGATATGTGGGAATGGATAATATTCATAAAAATAAAATTTACATCAAGGATGTATATCGAAAAATCATACTTCTTGCGATGGGTGCACATATGCTTTATGCAGTCATTTGCGCGATCATTCACCAGATTCCTTTAACGTTTTACAATTTTGGCAGTGTATTGTTTTACATAGTTATGCTGCTTGTCATAAAAAAAGGATACTTCCGTTTAGCTGTCAGTATCGTGCATTTGGAGGTATCCATCTTCGTGGTAATTTCTACACTGTATCTAGGATGGAGTTCTGGTTATACATTGTTGTTGATTGCATTGACTTCATTAGTGTATTTCAGTCCTTTCAAGAATCGTGCAGTACCTTATGTGATCTCATTGTGTGAGGTGCTTTTGTTTTTTGTGTTGAAGCTGATTATGGATCAAAATATGTTTGGTGTATTAAATTTGTCCCATCAGAAGGTAATGCAGGGGATGTATCTTTTCAATGCATGTATTAGCTTTGGGATGATATTATATGGGGCGATTATCACAAAAATCAGTTCTCATATAATAGAAAAGAGTTTAAGTGATGAAAACGAAAGCTTATATGAGATTGCCAATTATGATCAGTTGACTGGTCTTTAGACCCGCTGGCACATGTATGATACGATAAAGTCGGAACATATCCATCCAACCTTTGTGGCTTTGGGAGATATAGATGATTTTAAATATATCAATGATCATTATGGACATATGTGCGGTGATTATGTATTGGTTTCGATTGCTACGATTATCAAAGATATATTATTTCAAAGTGTTGGTATCGTGCGATGGGGTGGAGAAGAAATCGTATTGTTGTTTGAGGATGAAGATGTGATGATGCCAAAAGCGATGCTGGAACAGATCCGGCAGAAAATTGAAGCATTTGATTTTAATTTTGATGATCAACATATTCAAGTGACCATGACTTTTGGATTAAGTGCAGTACTTGATGATGTAGATGATGCCATACAGAATGCAGATGAACATATGTATCAGGGAAAACGATCAGGTAAAAATCAAATTATTTCATAAAAAGGACACTTGTCCTTTTCTTTTTACGGTTTTTAGGTGTTCGCCTTATCATAAAGCCCTGCTTTCGATAAACTAATAATGGGAAGTGAAAAGAGTGACTTTATACGAGTGCAGGATGAAAGAAAAAGTCTTTGTGAAAAGTATTGTGGACTGTGAGATGAAACGACGTCTTTTGGATCTTGGCTTTGTGAATGGTACATTAGTGGAGCCTGTATTAGAAAGCCCAAGCAAAGGCATGCGTGCCTATTTGATCAAAGGATGTAAAATAGCATTGCGAAATAACGAAAGCAAATTGATTGAAGTGGTAAAGGGGGAAGAACATGCTCTTTGAGAAAATGCTTGCGGTAAATGATGAAATCAATGCGGCAGTATTAAAAGAACGACCAGGATATACCATTGCTTTGGTGGGAAATCCAAACGTAGGAAAAAGTACAGTATTTAATGCATTGACAGGAATGCATCAACATACAGGCAATTGGCCAGGGAAAACCGTAGAACTGGCACAGGGAAGCTTTAATGATCAGAATATGGTGCATCAGCTGATAGATCTGCCAGGAACATATTCCTTACTGGCGCATTCCAGTGAGGAAGAAGTGACAAGAGATTATATTTGTTTTGAAAAATGTGACATCTGTCTGGTGATCTGTGATGCGACATGTTTACAACGCAATATGCACCTTGTACTACAGACAATGGAAATCACACCCAATGTCATTATGGTAGTGAACCTGATGGATGAGGCGAAAAAGAAAAAAATCACCATCGATTTAGATAAGCTGCATGATCTGTTAGATATTGAAGTAGTGTCGATGAGTGCTAGAAGTGAGGAAGGTTTTGATGATTTAAAAAAAGCAATCAAGAAAGTTGGAGAAAGCCATTTACAAAACAAGCAGGTAATCACCTATACCAAAGAAATTGAAAACAGCATTGCACACCTGTGTGAAATCATGGATACCACAATGGATAATAAACGATTTCTCGCTATGAAATTATTAGAGCCAGAAGGAGAAAAAATACGATTTTATGAAGCAATCATCAATGCAAAACAGGTAAAACAATGCGTGCAAGAGGAAGTACAACGACTATCCGCATGTGGAATCTACCAGGTGTATGAAGATGAAATCGTGAAAAAGCTGCATCAGAAAGCAAAAGAAATCTGTGATGAAAGTATTATCTTTAACAATGCCGCTTATCTGGAAAAAGATGCAAGACTGGATCGTATCTTTACAGATAAAGTATGGGGATTTGTATGGATGATCGTATTGTTATCGGTAATATTCTGGATTACGATTTCCGGTGCCAATATGCCAAGTGATGTGTTAAGCGCGATGTTTACGCATTTGGAAGCATGGATGCATTCACTTTTTCAAGGCTGGGGGGTATATCCAGCTTTAGAAAATTTTGTGATTGATGGCATGGTGAAAACTGCAGGATGGGTCATCAGTGTCATGCTGCCGCCAATGGCAATCTTTTTTCCATTGTTTACGATATTAGAAGATTATGGATATCTTCCAAGAATTGCATTTAATCTGGATGGTTTATTTCAAAAAGCAAATGCATGTGGGAAACAGGCGTTAACAATCTGTATGGGATTTGGCTGTAATGCTGTTGGTGTTACCGGCGCAAGAATTATAGATTCTCAAAGAGAACGTTTGATTGCGATACTCACCAATGTTTTTATTCCTTGTAATGGACGTTTTCCAACGCTGATTGCTTTAATTACCATGTTTTTTGCGGGGGTATTGATTTCACCATGGAATGGTATTGTATCCACGCTGTTATTGACAGGAGTCATTGTATTTGGAATATTTCTGACTCTTGTGATATCCAAAATATTAAGTAAAACTTTGTTGAAGGGAGTCCCAAGCAGCTTTACATTAGAACTGCCACCATATCGAAGACCACAATTTGGCAAAGTAATCGTTCGTTCTATCTTTGATCGTACATTGTTTGTATTAGGCAGGGCCATTAGTGTTGCCCTACCAGCTGGTGCAATTATCTGGCTGCTTGCCAATATTACAATTTCAGATGTAACATTATTAACGATGATTTCTGATTTTCTGGATCCATTTGGACGCATAATGGGCTTGGATGGCGTGATTCTATTAGCATTTATCTTAGGCTTTCCAGCGAATGAAATCGTCGTTCCTATCATCATTATGGCATATATGGCAAGTGGATCCATGAATAATATCGCAGATTTAAGCGTATTAAAAACTTTGTTTGTCGATCATGGCTGGACATGGATCACAGCAATTTGTACCATGATGTTTTGCCTGGTGCACTTTCCATGTGCTACCACTTTGCTTACTATCAAAAAAGAAACACAAAGCAGAAAATGGACAATGTTGTCCTTTCTGATTCCAACTGTATGTGGCATCGTTTTATGTATCATAACCAATTTCATTCTTCATTTATTTTAGGCTATCCAAAGATAGCCTTTTTTGAAATTTCTTCCAGTTGCTGTATCTGCATCGACAAAAGGGTTCTATATCATGTATAATGAAGCATATTTTCAATGCTTTTATGGTTGAAAATATCAATGAAGAAAGGATGATGCATCATGGAATATATCAAATTGCTAGGAATCGTGATCGTGATTCTGGGATTTGCGTTAAAATTAAATTCCATTTTGATTATTATAAGTGCATGTGTAGTGACAGCCTTTGTATCCGGCATGGATATGATGACCTTTTTAGAAACACTGGGAAACAGTTTTGTGTCCAATCGAAGTATGTGTACCTTTATCATCGTTATGCTGGTGACAGGAACCCTGGAACGAAGTGGCTTAAAACAAGCCGCAAGTGCATTGATGGGAAAAATGAAGAATGCCTCAGCTGGCATTGTATTAGGGGTCTATGGCGTACTTCGTATGTTGTTTGCGGCATTTAATGTAGAATTTGGCGGTGTCGCAGGCTTTGTACGTCCGATTGTCTTGCCAATGGCACATGCGGCAGCAGAAAAGGAAAATAAAAAAATATCAGAAAAACATATGGAAGAATTAAAAGGCATGTCTGCCGGTATGGAAAACATCGCCATGTTCTTTGGACAGGTGTTGTTTGTAGGAGGCAGTGGCATGCTGCTGGTACAAGGAACATATAAAGATTTAGGATATGATGTAGCTCTGGCAGATTTAGCCAAAACACAGATTCCAGTTGCCATCATGGCGTTAATCGTGAGTATTACATACTATATGATAAAAAATAAAAAAATAGAAAAGCAGGAACACAGAAAGGATGAAGTTTCATGAATATCATTGAATTCTTTCTCAGCCAGGAAGTTACATTAAGCAGTAAACTGTTAGAAATTTTATATATCTGTATCGGGATGATTGCATGTTATAGTGCTTATCGTAATGCTTTTGATAAAAGCAATCCTCATCGCTATGGTACGGCCTTTTTCTGGGGAATGCTGGGTATTTTATTCATGATGGGGAAATGGCTTCCATCTTCTGTAACCGGAGTGTTTGTAATGCTGCTTGTGATTCCGGTCATCACAGGGAAAACAGCAAAAGGAAAGCTGGATAAGCAAACCCAGGAGGAAATGGAGAAGGGATTTCAAAAAATCGGTATGAAAATATTTATCCCAGCATTATGTATTGGATTGACAGCATTGTGTTTTGCGTTATTTACAGATATCAGCTCAATTGCAGGTGTAGGCGTTGGGGTAGGGATTGCTATCATCATCCTCATGCTTATGTCGAAAGAAAATCGCAGCACAATATTTTTAAAAGATGCACGAAGAATGTTAGATACTGTTGGTCCTATGTCCTTGCTTCCTATACTATTGGCAACCTTGGGTGCTGTATTCACCGCTGCCGGTGTAGGGGAAGTCATCAGTTCTATGGTTTCTCATATCATACCTTCAGGAAACCTTGTGATTGGCATCTTGGTTTATGCAATTGGCATGGCTTTATTTACGATGGTGATGGGAAATGCCTTTGCGGCTATTACAGTCATGAGCGTAGGAATAGGGGCACCATTTGTATTAGCATTAGGCGCAGATCCAACAATTGTAGGAAGTCTTGCGCTAACCTGTGGTTTTTGTGGTACACTAATAACACCGATGGCCGCAAACTTCAATATGGTACCTGTCGCTATTTTAGAAATGGAAGACAAATATGGCGTGATAAAAAAACAGATATTGGTCGCAGTCATCTTATTAATCTTTCAGATCATCTATATGATCATGATGAGCTGAGTAACAAGGAGGAACTTATGAACGTTTTAATTACCGGATTTGATCCATTTGGTGGAGAGTCCATCAATCCTGCTTATGAAGCAGTAAAAAGACTGCCTGATCACATACAGACAGCCAATATTATAAAATTAGAAATACCAACAGTATTTGAAGAATGTACAAAGCTATTGGATGAAGCCATTCAAAAAAATCATCCTGATCTTGTCATCTGTGTAGGACAGGCAGGTGGCAGGGTAAACATTACCCCTGAATTTGTTGGAATCAATTACATGGATGCCAGAATTCCTGATAACAAAGGAAATCAGCCATTACAATCCAAAATAAAAGAAGATGGACCAGATGCTTACTTTACAAAATTGCCTGTCAAAGCAATATGTGAAGAATTAAAGTCTTCAGGCATTCCAGCTGTTATATCTTACTCTGCGGGAACTTATGTATGTAATTATGTCATGTATTCACTATTGTATATGATTGATAGAAAATATCCTCATATCAGGGGAGGGTTTATCCATGTGCCTTATGATACATCCCAGGCAGCAAAGCTTTCTTCATCTACAGCGAGCATGCCAATTGATATGATATCTCTTGGCCTTGAAAAAACCATAAAAGCATGTATTGAACATAGCGAGGATATCCTAATACCAGGAGGAACAACACATTAAAAAAAGCTGCACTTTATTGCGCAGCTTTTTGTTTGTCTTATAATTATGGACGTTTAACGATAACAGCTGTACCTTGTCCTCCACCAATACATAGAGAAGCAAGACCAGTCTTAGCATCACGTTTGATCATTTCGTGAATCAATGTAACTAAGATACGGTTACCAGAAGCACCTACTGGGTGTCCTAATGCAATAGCACCACCGTTTACGTTTGTCTTAGCCATGAATGCTTCACGATCAATACCGTGTTCTTCAACTAATTCGTGGATAACACCTAAAGACTGAGCAGCGAATGCTTCGTTTAATTCAACCAATTCGATGTCATCTAATTTCATACCTGCATAGTTCAAAGCGTTACGGATTGCTGGAGTAGGACCAAGACCCATAGTTAATGGATCAACACCACCCTGGCCAATACCAACGATTTCACAGATTGGAGTTAAACCATATTTTTCAACAGCATCTTCACTAGCTAACAATACGAAGCTTGCACCATCATTGATACCAGAAGCATTTGCAGCTGTTACAGTACCATCTTTGATGAATGCTGGACGTAATTTAGCCATTTTTTCAGGAGTTGATTTACGGTTAGGGTGTTCATCAGTATCAAAAATTACTGTTTCTTTACGTAATTTTACTTCTACTGGAACGATTTCATCTTTGAATCTTCCACTATCTACAGCAGCGATTGCTTTCTGCTGAGAAGCATATCCGAATTCATCCTGCATTTCACGAGTGATGTTATATTTTTTTGCAATGTTTTCTGCAGTAACACCCATGTGAATACCATTCATAGCATCTGTTAATGCATCATAGATCATGTGGTCAACACATTTGAAATCTCCCATTTTGTTTCCTGTACGAGTGTTTGCAGGAATTAGGTAAGGAGCACCTGACATTGATTCAACACCACCAGCAACAACGATATCGTTGAAACCAGTCTGGATTGACATAACACCTTCCATTACAGTTCTTAAACCAGAACCACAAACCATGTTTACTGAGTGTGAACATACTGATTCAGGAATACCAGCAGCTAAAGCTACCTGACGACCAATGTTCTGTCCCAATCCAGCACTTAATACATTACCACAAAGTAATTCATCAACGTTTTCTGGAGCAACTTTTCCGTCTTCTAATAAAGCTTTTACAACTGTAGCACCTAAGTCAACTGGTTTTACAGTTGTCAAAGATCCAAGAAAACTACCAATTGCGCTACGTTTTGCGCTAACAACATAAGTTTTTTTCATTTTCTCTACCTGTCTTTCTTTCTTTTATTGAGTATCAGGCAACCACCCGACACCATACAGCAACATCATATAGGAAACAAGGCCTTTTGTCAACCACTTGTGAAAAAATTATTAAGTGAAAAATAAAAGATTTTGTAAATTATAGTACGAAATTAAAATATATATAGAAAGTAAAATTGTAAAAATAATGTGACAGATACAAAAAAAGGAAAAAGCAGAAGATACTGAGCTGATACGATAACAGCCTGTTTTAAAGCTTTTTCTTCATGTATACATGTGACATACACAGCATATGTATGTAAATGGTTCAAGATTGCAATGTAAGATTTTTGGTTAGATTTCTGTGAAATAAATAATTTAAAAAATGGACTTGTGAAATTTTCATCAAATAATTGTTAAAAAAATAACAAAGTGGTTGACGAGAGGTAAAAATAGTTCTAAAATTAAGAGTAGGATTGCGCTTAGCCCTTTTGGATAACGCCCATGCCAGTCAATGGCTTAAGAAGGAAATCCTATTGTTCAAGTAAATTAAGGAGAGGAGAACACTTATGGACTTCATGTTAACAGAACAACAACAAATGATGAAGAAGCTATTCGCTGAGTTTGCTGAAAAAGATGTAAAACCTCTTGCAGCAGAATGCGACGAAGATGAACGTTTCCCACGTGAAAACGTTGAAAAAATGAGAGAATGTAAAATGCTTGGTATTCCATTCCCAAGAGAATACGGTGGAGCTGGAGCTGACTACTTAAGCTACATTCTTGCAGTAGAAGAATTGAGTAAGAAATGTGCAACTACAGGTGTTGTATTATCAGCTCATACTTCATTAGGTACTTGGCCAATCTTCGCATTTGGTACAGAAGAACAGAAAAACAAATATCTGCCTGATTTATGTACAGGTAAAAAACTGGCTGCATTCGGTTTAACAGAACCAAACGCAGGTACAGATGCTGCTGGACAGCAGACTACAGCTGTAAAAGATGGAGATGACTACATCTTAAACGGTACAAAGATCTTTATTACAAACGCTGGTGAAGCTGATGTATATGTTATCTTTGCGATGACTGACAAATCAAAAGGTACACACGGTATTTCTGCATTTATCGTAGAAAAAGGAACGCCGGGATTCACATTCGGAACAAAAGAGAAGAAGATGGGACAGCACGAAAAGAAATTAGGTATCCGTGGTAGTGCAACTAGCGAACTTATTTTCAACAACGTACGTCTTACAAAAGATCACCTGTTAGGTCAGGAAGGTAAAGGATTCAAGATTGCCATGCAGACACTTGATGGTGGACGTATTGGTATCGCTGCTCAGGCATTAGGTATCGCACAGGGTGCTATCGATGAAGTAGTTCCTTATGTTAAATCACGTAAACAGTTTGGACGTTCTATCGCTAAATTCCAGAACACTCAGTTCCAGTTAGCTGATATGCAGACAAAAACTGATGCTGCTAGATTATTAGTTTACCAGGCTGCAATGGCTAAAGAGAACGGACAGCCTTATACTTATTTAGCTGCTGAAGCAAAATTATTTGCTGCTGAAGTTGCTATGGAAGTTACTACAAAAGCTATCCAGTTAATGGGTGGATACGGTTATACTCGTGACTATCCAGTAGAAAGAATGTTCCGTGATGCTAAGATCACTGAAATCTACGAAGGTACTTCTGAAGTACAGCGTATGGTTATTTCTGGCCAGATGTTGAAATAATAGAGGAAAGGAAGAAGAACATGAAAATTATCGCTCTTGTTAAACAGGTACCGGACTCAACTGAGATCCGTGTTGATAAAGTAACTGGTACATTGATTCGTGCCGGTGTTCCAAGTATCATTAACCCAGACGACTTAGCTGGTGTTGAAGAAGCTTTAAAAATTAAAGAAACAAAAGATGATGTAACTGTTACAGTTATCTCTATGGGACCTCCACAGGCTAGTGGAATGTTAAAAGAATTATTGGCTCGTGGTGTTGACGAATGTGTTCTGATCACTGACCGTGCATTCGCTGGTGCTGACACTTGTGCTACTTCTAGTACACTTGCTGCTGCAATCGAAAAAATCGGTTATGATTTGATCATTGCTGGTCGTCAGGCTATCGATGGTGATACTGCTCAGGTTGGTCCTCAGACTGCTGAACGTTTAGATATCCCTCAGGTAACTTATGTTGACAAAATTATTGACATCAATGACAAAGTCATCACAGTTAGAAAATCTTTGGAAGACAGCGAAGAAATTATCGAAGCTAAACTTCCATGTCTGTTAACAACATTAAGTGGAATGAACACTCCTCGTTACATGAACTGTAATGATATCGTTGATTCTTTCAATAAAGAAGTTAAAATCATGACATTCAATGATTTAGGAATCGACGCTAGCAAAGTTGGTCTTGCAGGTTCTCCAACAAAAGTACATCACACATTCACAAAAGATGTTACTGCTGAAACTGAAACTTACGAACTGCCAGCTGGCGAAGCTGCTAAATTGATTGCTAAGACTTTGAAAGAAAAGCAGATCATTACGAAATAGGAGGAGAATACAATGGCTAAATTTGAAGGATACAAAGATATTTACGTATTCGTTGAACAGAGAAACGGCGTGATCGCCAATGTTGGATACGAATTAATTTCTGAAGCTAGAAAATTGGTTGCATCCATTCCTCACATGGGATTCCAGGTTGTTGGTGTTTTATTAGGACACAACATCAAGGATCAGGCACAGGATGTTATCGCTCACGGTGCTGACAAAGTAATCGTAGCTGATGATGCTATGCTTGAAGGATATTCAACTCAGTTCTATGCTGATACATTAACTCAGATCATTAATAAATTTAAACCAGACAGCTTCTTAACTGGAGCTACTGTTTTAGGACGTGACTTGGCACCACGTGTTGCTGCACGTTTAAATGCAGGTTTGACTGCTGATGCTACAAAAATCGAAATGGACCCAGAAAAAACTGACGAAGCTTTATTATTAGTAACTCGTCCTACATTCGGTGGTAACTTATTCGGTACAATCATCTGTCCAGACACTCGTCCACAGATGGCTACTATTCGTCCAAACGTATTCAGTATGGATCCAGTAGATGCTTCAAGAACTGGTGAAGTTATTGAATTTACTCCAGAATTCGCTGACAAAGATGCAAAAGTTATCGTTAAAGAAACAATCGCAAAAGTTGTTGAAGGAATCGATATTACAAAATGCGATATCTTAGTTGGTGCAGGACGTGGAGCAGAAGACTGCTTAGATATGGTACAGGCTGTTGCTGATGAATTAGGCGGAGCTATGTGTGCTTCTCGTGCAGTTGTTGACGATGGATTCGTTAGCAAAGATATCCAGGTTGGTCAGACTGGTAAGACAGTTCGTCCAAGCTTATACATTGCTTGTGGTATTTCAGGTGCTTGTCAGCACGTTGCTGGTATGGAAAAATCAGATATGATTATCGCTATCAACCGTGACCCACAGGCTGAAATCTTCAGCATTGCAAACATGGGATTTGTTGGTGACGTAAAAGAAATCCTTCCATTATTAAAAGAAGAAATCATCGCTGCGAAAAAAGCATAATGAAGTAGCAATAACAAAAGGCAGCGCGTTGTAACGCTGTCCTTTTGTTACTATAAAAAATAAAAAGGAGATATTTAAAATGAAAAAAGTTGGAGTTATTGGTGCCGGAACAATGGGCCAGGGTATCGCTAATGCTTTCGCTACAAACGGATACGATGTAACTGTTTGTGACATCAAATTAGAATGGGCACAGGGTGGTATCGACAAAATCGGTAAAAAATTAGACAAATTGGTTACAAGAGAAAAAATGACTGCTGAAAAAGCTGCTGAAATCAAAGGAAACTTAAAAGCTGGAGAATACAAAGATTTAGCTGACTGTGATTTAGTTGTAGAAGCTGTTCTTGAAATCATGGAAACTAAGAAAGAATTATTCTCTACATTAGATGAAATCTGTAAAGAAAGCTGTATCTTTGGTACAAACACTTCTTCTTTATCAGTAACTGAAATCGCTAAGGGAATCAAACACCCAGTAATCGGTATGCACTTCTTTAATCCAGCAGATCGTATGAAACTGGTTGAAGTTATCTCTGGTATCAACACACCAGTTGAAACAAAAGATGCTATCATCGAAATCAGTAAATCATTAGGAAAAACTCCAGTAGAAGTTGCTGAAGGTCCTGGATTCGTTGTTAACCGTATCCTGATTCCTATGATCAATGAAGCTGCATGTATCTTACAGGAAGGTATCGCTTCTATCGAAGATATCGATACTGCTATGAAACTTGGTGCTAACCACCCTATGGGACCTTTAGCATTAGGTGACTTAATCGGTTTGGATATCGTTGTTGCAATCATGGATGTATTATACGCAGAAACTCACGATTCTAAATATCGTTGCTGTACATTATTGAGAAAAATGGTACGTGGCGGTAAATTAGGTCAGAAGACTGGAATCGGATTCTACGATTACTCTAAATAAGACTAGTCATTAGTATCAGTGAATCTATAATTTCACATGTACTCCATTGAAATTGTGGATTCACTTTTTTAAAAATATGAAAGGATAGGTAACAAAATGGAAACTATTTTATTAAACGTGGAAGGTCATGTTGCAACAATCACAATCAACAGACCAAAAGCATTAAATGCATTAAGCACACAGGTATTAACTGAATTAAATGAAGCTTTAAATGAAGTAGATGCAAATAAAGATGTTTATGCACTTGTCATTACTGGTGCTGGTGAAAAATCTTTCGTAGCTGGTGCTGATATCGCTGAAATGAAAGAAAAATCAGTTGAAGAAGCTGCTACTTATGGAAAATTTGGTAATGAAGTATTCCGTAAAATTGAAACATTCCGTTGCCCAGTCATCGCTGCTGTTAATGGTTTCGCATTAGGTGGTGGATGTGAATTAGCAATGAGCTGTGATATTCGTATCGCTAGTGAAAATGCTGTATTCGGACAGCCAGAAGTTGGTTTGGGTATTACGCCAGGATTTGGTGGAACTCAGCGTTTAGCTAGAATCGTTGGTGTTGGTATCGCAAAAGAAATGATCTATACAGCACGTAACATCAAAGCAGATCGTGCACTTGCAATCGGTTTGGTAAACAATGTTGTTGCTGCTGAAGAATTAATGCCTACTGTTATGAAAATGGCAAACGGTATTGCGAAAAATGCGCCTATTGCAGTTGCTAACTCTAAAAAAGCAATCAACAATGGTCTACAGACAGATATCGATGGTGGTATCGCAATCGAAGTTGAAGAATTCTCTAACTGCTTCGCTACTGAAGATCAGACATATGGTATGACTTGCTTCTTAGAAAAAGTAAAAGAAAAAACATTCTCTAACAAATAAGAAACACTCGATTCTAGGTGCTTATCATTTTGCTGATACATGTGTTTATGATACACTGAATGCAGAAGATGATAAAAAGGAGGTAATTGGATTTGGGTAAGGTAATAAGTTTAGAACAGGCAGTCGCTATGATTCCTGATGGAGCTGCTGTAGGTATTGGTGGTTTCATTGGTT
>OGXN01002256.1_pt1 | contig 14457 bp, 15 predicted proteins | sample 1576281 | NCBI WGS metagenome assembly OGXN01 (sample SAMEA3541494, study PRJEB24748) | human gut metagenome | biome: human gut; feature: human-associated habitat; material: faeces | place: China | collected 2012
TCGAGATGCCTGCGGGCGTTCCCCCAGTTCCTGCGCCCCCGCAGCTTGAAATGGGTCACCAGAATACGGATGCCGGTTTCGCGCCCGATGTGGATGACCTCTTCCAATGCCTCGGCCATGTGGTCGGCCTCATTGCGCATATGCACGTCGAGGATGCCGTCGTAGCGGGCCGCGACTTTGGCGAGCGCGACGAGTTCTTCCGTGGACTGGTACTTGTTGGGCGTGTAGATGAGCCCCGCCGAAATGCCGCGCGCGCCTTCCTCCATGCACCGGGCCACGCTTTCTTCCATAAGGCGCAGTTCTTCGGCGGTGGGCGGCCTGTCCTCCATGCCCATGACGTCGAGGCGCACGGTGCCGAGCCCCACATAGGAACTCAGGTTGACGCTCGGCTTCGCGGCGTCGAGCGCATTGAGATAGGAGGCGAACCCGTTCCAGCCCCACGGTTTCTGGGCTACGCCGTCGAGCCCGGAAATGCTCGTGCTCCACGGCTCCTTGTTCTTGTCGCTGATGGGGGCCACCGACATGCTGTCGAGGCCTACGTTCTCTGTGGTAATCCCTTGCATGATTTTGGGCAAGGCCAACGGCTCATCTATTATCCTCAAATCCGAATGGCTGTGGCTGTCGATGAAGCCGGGGCACAGGATGTTGCCTCCGATGTCGAGCACCGTCCGGGCTTCGGGCATATCGTGGGCCGAACCCACGGCCACGATGCGCCCGTCGCGCACGCCGACGCAGCCTTTGCGCCAGGGGTTGCCCGTCCCGTCCACGATGCGGGCGTTGGTCAAGAGCAGATCCAGCATGAACGCCTCTCCTTGTCAGCCGAGCACGATGCGGCGCGCCAGCTCGTCGTCTTGTTCCGTAATGAAGGGGATGCCCGTTTCCTGAGCCGTTTCGCGGTTGGCGGCGCAGATGTCCGTGCGGTCGATGTGCTCGACGCCGAACTTGCGGGCCCCGGCCATGTGGTGCTGGAGCCCCGCGCCGAGCCGGTCGCACATCGTCCACATGGCGATGGCTCCGTAAGGGATATGTGCCATTTCGTCGGCTCCGAGGCGTTCCTTGAGGGCATGGTATCCGGCGAAGATGGTTTCGGGCGTATCGCCGATGTCGAGGACCGTCTTCGGAAGCGCCGACCACGCGCCGTGGACGCGTTCCCGGCGTTCGGGGTGCAGGGCCCCTTCGATGTTGCAGCCGAGGAAGGCCGGGATCATGAACGAGCGCGACATGCACACAGCCTTGACGTAGGGGGCGCCGAGGGCCAGCGCCTTGAACGCTTGGCTCGGCTTGGCGAGCCCGCCGCCCACGGCGAGATCGACCACCTTCTTCCCGGCGGCGGCCCGCAGGAAGGCGTAATCATGCGCTTTGGCGTGCAGCAGGACGGAGGGGACGCCCCAGTTGTCCAGCATGTCGTTGGGGCTCATGCCCGTTCCGCCGCCGGAGCCGTCGATGGTCAGGAGTTCGAAATCCAGCTCGGAGGCCACCCGTACACGACGCTGCGGGCGAAGATGAAGCGATAGCCCGGCACGAGAAAAGGGATGCCATCCATAGGATGTCATCCCTTTGAATTACGGCTTTAGGGTCAGGACTCGTTATTCTCAAAGAAAGGAAAACAGGGTACGCATGGGACACCTCCGTGCCTCCTGCATACTCTGTTTTCCTTCCCTTGCTACGCATTATTACTTAAAATGCGAAGCGAGTAGCCGATAAAGTGCCGTCACATCAATGGGCTTGGCTATATGCCCGTTCATGCCTGCCGCCACAGCGGCAGCTACATCCTCGTTGAAGGCGTTGGCCGTCATGGCAAGAATGGGGATGGAGTTCGCGTCGGGGTGTACCGAAGCGCGAATGGCTCGTGTCGCCTCATAGCCATCCATGACCGGCATCTGCACATCCATCAGAATAATGTCGTATTGCCCGGTTTCCGAGGCCGTAAAAAGAGCTACTCCCTCTGATCCGTTTTCGGCACTTTCGACCGTGGCCCCTGTCATTTCAAGAAACTCCTGGGCGACTTCACGGTTGAATTCATTGTCTTCAACCAGCAGTATATGCTTCCCCGTAAAGTCATAATGCTGATGTGCAGTTTCCGTCTCTGATTCCGGGGGGGCGGAAACTTCTATTTCTCTCTTCGGAGCCGTGCGCCGTGTTAATGAAGTAAGCGTATTGTAAAGATTGGAAGCGAAAAAGGGCTTGGCGATGAATCCGTTAACTCCAATGGCACGGGCCTTTTCTTCTATCGCTCCCCAGTCATAGGCGCTGATAATGATGATAAGAGTTTCCGCCCCGACTTCATTACGGATACGGCGGACGGTTTCCATGCCATCCATGTCCGGCATTTTCCAGTCTATGAAGCATACGTCGTAATCATCACCACTGACATGGGATTCTTGCACAACCTTCACGGCTTCCGCACCGCTGAGCACCCATCGGGTACGAAGTCCCATTTTATCCAGCAACAGGCAGGCGTGCTCGCAGGTATCGTAGTCGTCATCCACTACGAGCACTTTGAGTGGCTCCAGCTCGCCTTTGCCTTTTTCTAACTGCCGTCCGCTCAGGCCAAAGGGGAGTTCCACAGTAAACTCGGTTCCCCTGCCTTCCTCGCTTTTCACGAATATCGTGCCGCCCAGCAAAGAAACAAGATTTTTGGTAATGGCCATGCCGAGCCCAGTACCACCAAATTTTGAAGCGGTGGAGGATGTGGCCTGTTCAAAGGGGGTATAAAGCCGCTTTATGAACTCTTGGCTCATACCAATGCCCGTATCACGGATAACAAAGCGGAACTGCACATTATTGTTCTTTTTATGGAGCTGGTGTACCTCCAGCCGTATAGAGCCCCCGACCGGGGTGAATTTGAGTGCATTGGACAGAATATTGATAAGAATCTGGTTAAGTCGCAGTGCGTCGCCGAGTAGCTCTTCTTCATCAACCCCGGACAGGGACACCTCAAAATCCAGTCCGCGTTCCAGCGCTTGAGGCTGAATAAGATTGATAACTCCTTGTAGAGATATTTTAAAATTGAACGGCTCATGAGCAATGGTGAGCTTGCCGCCTTCGATTTTGGACATGTCCAACACGTCATTGATAAGGCCGAGCAGATGGCGTGAGGACAGAGCTATTTTGGTGAGGCAATCCTCCATGCGGGATCGATCGTCAAGCCGGGTCAGGGCAATGACCGTCATACCGATAATGGCGTTCATCGGCGTACGGATTTCATGAGACATGTGGGAGAGGAAATTACTTTTGGCGGTATTTGCGTTGCGGGCATTCTCAAGAGCGTCGCTCAGTGCCTGTCGATAGGCAAATTCCTTAGTTTGATCGAATAATACGATAATGCGCTGGCTCAGAACACCATTTAGGAATATGGGATACACCCGGATATTGAAGCGGCGTCCCTCTTCACCAAGCACGATGTCCCGTTCCTTCATATTTGAGGACGTATCGTCGAGCACTGCGCGCAACCAGTCGCTGTCCTTACACGCTAGAAGAGAATATAATTTTCTGTAATCATGAATAAATTTTTCAGGCGGTACGCCTATGACGCGTTCACTATTTGAGCTCACATATTCAAAAGATTTATCTTCGCGTGAAATGAAAAATATTTCATCTATGTTGGCTGCAAGCAGATTGAGGAGTTTTTCGCGGTATGCGCTCTCCTTGTATTTATCCCATTCCAGTTTGCGGGTGTGGAGAATCAGCAAGATGATGCTTATTCCCATAAGCAGCGTAGCAATGATGGAAAAGGTTCTCAGCTTGTCCATTTCTGCCAAGATTGCATTGCCACGGTGTTCGGCGGCATCGCCCAAGTTACCTAGCAGTTTATCCACCTTTTCAAAATGTGGGAGAACCTCACGGGCATAATAGGCATTGATGTACTGAAAATCCAGATTGCCCAATAAGTTATTGACCATATTTTTTCGGGCTTCCCGCAATTCAGCCATACATCTTTTCAGATAAGCCAGTTCTTTCTCATTCCCCCGGAACTTGAGCGTGATCTCTTCCAACGACTTGTCCTGCATAGCCCTCTGTTTTCGAAGGAGGTCATTAATTTGGGCAGCGGTGATGTCGGGCGTGGCTAGAAGAGATGGCAGAGAGATTCGTATGCCATAGAGGGCGGTTTTCATTTCCTGCGCTTTGCGTGAGACAGTATAGGGATACTCATAGAGCTGCGTTGTTGAATCGCCTATTTTATACATGGAGAAACAGACGAACAAAATATAGAAAACAGTAATAAGACAGAGCCCAAGCAGCCATTTGGGTATTTTTATAAAACCAACAAGCTGTGTCTTTACATCGTCTGCGGCCTGTTTTCCCGTCGTATATGGTATTCCGCTGTAACTTTTCATTTAATTACCTAGTATTATGTAGATATACAGCAGTACGCAATATCCCTTTATACGTCCTTCTGCTCAATACCCTGTACGTTACGCCCGGATCACACCGCAAATATTCTCGTAGCTGTTGGATATCTCTGGCATCATACCAACGGCTTCTTTCCATTCTCCGGCGCGGATATGACGTTCCTGCAGAATCACAAGCTCCTGCATGGCCTCACATCCTATGGTACCACATATGCTTTTCAGCGTGTGCGCTGCTCTGCCAGCCGCTTCCCAATCGTTTGAGGCTAGAGAATCCCGCAGCATGGCATAGCTCTTTTCGCTGAGGAATTTCTGTAAATAGCGCTCAAGCATAGCCTCGTTTCCCATAAAGCGTTCAAGGGCTTCGTCCACCATAATTCCGCCCGCCTCAAGTCTTGCCTTTCTTGTCTGATCCATATTTTTTTGCCTCACTCGTACAATCGTTCCGGGCCGCTACCGTAGAGAGTGCGGAGCTTACCCTCAATTTCCCGAAAGCATGCCAATATGTTTGGATTGAACACGCCGCATTCGCCGCTGACAATCATGCCAAGGGCCACCTCAAAACTGAAAGCCTTCTTGTAACACCGTGGGCTGACCAGCGCGTCATATACGTCTGCAATGGAGACTATCTGTGCCCATAAAGGGATATCGTCGCCCTTGCGCCCCTCCGGGTATCCGCGTCCGTCCCATCTCTCATGATGGTATTTGGCAATATCGTAGGCATACGTGAAAAACGGCAGTTCCCTCATCTGCGGAATTCTCTCCAGAAGTTGTCCTCCTTGTGTCGTATGCGTCTTCATGATCTCAAACTCCTCGGGGGTAAGGCGTCCTGGCTTGCTCAATATGGCGTCAGGAATGGAAATCTTCCCAACGTCATGCATAATCGCGGCCAAAGAAATATGCTCAATTTCCTCCGTCGAAAAATCTCTGCCCAGTGGGGAATTTTCAAGGAACAGCTTAGTGATGTCATGTATTTTCCGGATGTGCTCACCGGACTCGCCACTGCGAAATTCAATGGCTGTTGAAAGAGACTCTATCATCCCCATGTTCAGCCTCAGGATTCTTTTGGCCTGTTTCAAAAGCTGATCCTTTTGCTGGCCCACCACACTGGAGAGTCGTTTACGTGCCGTAAACAATTCAATAACGGAATTAACCCGGCGTTGCACCATATACGAAGAAATAGGTTTAGAAATGACATCCATCACGCCGAGTTCATATGCTCGCTTGATGATTCTCGTATCTGTTTCTCCAGTAATAAGAAAGACGGGAATATGATCAACAACACCATCTCTGTTAAGTTTTTTCAATACTTCAATACCGCCCATTACAGGCATGACCACATCCAGAAGGACAGCACAAAATTTTTGTCCACATTCTAGTATCTTATTGAGACACTCTTTTCCATTTTCAGCCATTTCAATGGAATGAGACGCAGAAAAAATATTTCCCAACACATCACGGTTCATTTCATCATCATCGACAATAAGAATTGTGTTAGGAACAACTATTTTATGCATGAATGAATATTCCATAATTATTTGAAAAAATGTATAAAATATTTAGTGATATATTATCACTTGTTTTATCAGCGAGACGAGGAACAAAATATTCCCAAGGTTGTCCCTATTTTCTTATTTGAGAAAATATTAATAATTTTTTATAATTGATTTCGTTTTAATATAATAACGCGAATAGTTACGTGTGTAAATAAAAATATCGAAATCAAGGACTGCTCATGTACAAATATTGCTATATAGAGCCAATTATATTTACTAGTTATTTAATATGATATACTGGGCGTATCTGGAACGGATACGTTGCTTCTAGGTTCAACCGAATCGGGGAAATAGCTGAGGTGCTGAACAGTTCCATGACGGAATTTTTCAAGAAAAATGACTCCGTAAGGGCGAGACCTGACTATCTTGCAGACAGCATCAATCCTCTTCCGCTAGGAAAATCCGATATGCGCCGGAACAGGCCATCCTGCAATGGTGTTTCGAACAAACAGATGTTACGGACTCGGCATCATGTGTTCGAACATCGCAACCTTGCTGCCTTATGCCAGTCGCGTCATTGAGACGCTTCCACGGCTTGCTCCGGCACTGTTCGGACTGCTCGAAGGGGCCTTGAGGAGGAACGCATGGCGGATACCTGCCGACTATGCCGATTGGGGCTTTTGGCGAGGATGCCGCCGTGTCTCGGAAAACACGTCGAATGGGATTGCGGAACTGCACGCCAGTGCCGTTTGTCCCGTTTCATAGCCAGATAGGAAGGAAAAGATATGAGTCTCGGAAAATGGATACCTGTGGTGATTGCGATTCTGACCGTCATAGCGGATGAGATGGACGAGTAAAAAAGGTGGAGGCTGAAAAATCAGCCTCCACCTTTTATTTTTTTATTTCAAAACCTCATCCTGTACGGGCAGCGGACAGAAAAAAGAAAGATGAATCTTCCCAATCTATCTGAAAAATTCCCATTGGTTCATCTAAGAGAGCGGGATAAAAGGGCTTGCAAAAAGAAAAGCCCCTTAGAGTGTCTCTCTAAGAGGCTGAATTTTCTGGTACGCCCGACAAGAATCGAACTTGTGGCCTACAGCTTAGGAGTCCATACCGCTAGTGTTGTATGGGATAATGTCTATTGATATTAAGTAGTGTATTTCCAGTTGTTACGTGAAAAGTTGTTGTTTCGACTGCTACAGCCTGATACCGTTTTTGCTCCTCAAGGTTGGAAATAGGGTTGGAAAAATCGGAGGGAGCTATGGCTCAAGCAAAGAGGTGCAAGACCCGGTATTCCGGAGTCTTTTACCGTGAAACAGAACGAATCGGCATGAAAGGAACAGAGAAGGTCTTCTACATCGTGTTCAAAAAGGAAGGAAAGGTCTTCGAAGAAAAGGTTGGAAGACAGTTCGCCGACAACATGACGGAAGCCAAGGCAGCAGGCATCCGGACCGAACGTATTGAGGGAAAGCGAGCTTCCCGCAAGGAGATACGGGAAGCTCAGGAAGCCATTCGTCAGGCAGAACTTCAGAAGCCTACGATTGAGCGGTTGTGGGAGATTTATCGTTCCGAACATGCCGAGAAAAAGTCTTTGAGAACCGATGGCTATAACTTTACGAATCATCTCAAATCGTTTGCAAAGAAAACACCCGACGAGCTTTGTACGGCAGAGCTTACACGCCTGAAAAAGGATTTGTTTGCTAAAGGATTGCAACCTGCCACAGTTCACCATGTCCTTGCCTTGCTGCGCTTGCTCATCCGATTCGGCGTGAAGAATGGCCTATGCGCCATGCCTGATCCTCGTAGACTGCATTTTGAGATGCCCCGTGTGGATAATCAAAAAACAGAGACATTGACTCATGAGCAACTGATTGCCTTGAAGAAGGCTCTGGATGAAGAGCCAGATCAAAACGCAGCGGCCTTTATGCGCCTTGCATTGGCAACAGGAATGCGACGGGGAGCCTTAATGGGGCTGAGATGGGATGATTTGGATTTTGCCCGGGGCTTTATCACATTGCGTGGGGAAATAGCCAAAAAGGGAAAAACAGAAGTTATTCCCATGATTAAAGCTGCACGGGAAATCTTAGAACACATAACCCGTTCGGAAAGCCCTTATGTTTTTCCAGGAAGGGATGGTGGCCCTCGGTATGAGTTTCGGCGTATCGCTCAAAGAGTAAAACGTAAAGCTGGGCTTCCAGAGGACTTCCGTCCTCTGCACGGTCTTCGCCATGCTTATGCTTCATTCCTTGCCTCAAGTGGGCAAGTGGATTTATACACGTTACAAAGGTTGTTGACCCATTCAAGTCCGCAAATGACCCAATGAACGTCTTTTGAAAAGTGACTTTTTGGAAAGTGAAATTTTAAAAAGAAAATTTGAAGAAACTGCATCTTTAGAAGATATTGAATGGCTAAAAGATAAGTTTAATGGCTGTATGGAGACAGTGAGCGTTTCTCTTTTTCCTGCTTTTTGCTCAAGGGAGTTGCCCCTATATTTCGCATTGGCAGGTTTTGACGAAACTTCCGACTATCTCAAGTAGCCTATTTGAGACCTGCCATGCTATAGTCACCTGCGTGATATCACCAAACCACTGTCTGTACGATGAAAACGGGGCTGCCCTTTGCGGGTAGCCCCGTCTTTTATGTGTACTTCTTTAATATTCGTATACAGGATAACATTGTGTGAATATTCATATATTACCGGATGGTGAAGAGTGTTTTCATCAGTGAAACTGGCACACATGATCCTTTTCATTTTTTAGGTATGAACTTTACTTTGTATAAAATTATATTTAGTTACATACAGTTATAGAATTTACAAGTAGGGGGATAAGGAAAATTGCTTATCCCCGGCTCCCCATTCATCCTTCATCAGGTAGTGATATGAATATTCCAAAGATGGAGGATTATTGTGGAGACACGGAAATATCTGACGGAAAAAGAAACGGCTTCGATGCTCTCGGTGAGCGTCTACACGTTGCGAGCATATCGTCAAAAAACAAGTGAATTCCGTATGTTAAGATTGGAAGGGCTGTCCTGTATGCGTTGTCCGATGTCCTTGCTTTTATGAACAATCACCGAATTTCATTTGAAATTACAAGGGAAAACTATGCTTGTTGAAAAAATGGAAAACCCCAAAAGGCGTCACCGACTGACCAAGGCTGAGGAGGAGGAACTTATCCTTCGGATCGGAGAACTCGGTGGAAAGGGGCTGGGCCTTGGTTGCATCCGTGCCCAACTCCGTCTTACGGACAAGCAATTTGTGCGTTTGTATGCAAAGGGACTTGAGCTTGGACTTTTTCAGTCTTTTCCTTCCGATGATGTGATCTTGGCGAAGCATCTTCCCCTGTCACTTCGTAAGGCGTTAGGACTTAATTCTGAGGATTCCGTCCAGGTTCTTTCTACAAACGATGAGAACATTTTGAAGAAATTTATCATGAATTAATTATTTGTGGGGATGGAAAACCATCCCTACAAGGAGAATTAAATGAATTATGATCTGTCAGATCCTTTTTGATATTATCATGACAATAGAATAGAACTTATTCGAATTCGTAAAATGATTCAACGGCATCATATTAGTAGTGCATCTTTTATGATGAATTTACTTCATGATAATTTATACGACTGGACTATTGATATTGCTAATTCATATGATATTAATACTAATTTTGTTCTGTTGAGTATTCTTGGTGGAATTGCTGGTGCAGACCGTGGTCATCATCATATCGTTAATGAAAATGGTCAGGAAAACATTCTTGGGCTTTTTGTTTGTATCAGCGCACCAAGTGGTGAAGGAAAAAGTTCTGCTATGCAGATCATATTGGATATATTTAAAGAATATGAAAAAATAGAAAATGAAAAATTCATACAAAGAGAAAACAAAATTGAATCCAAACGATTGATACTGGAAGCTGAAAAACAAGAGGCTCTTGATGAAGCTATCATATCCGGTGATACCAGTAGACTGGAAACGATTATTGGCGAGTTGAAGCAGATCAAGGAGAATAAACTTCAACCTGTACGAATTTTCGTAAATGATGTTACCGCACCTGCATTCGCTAAAACTATGGAGTCGCAAGGATACGTCAATCTCTTCGATCCCGATGGTGTTTCTTGGAATGAAAATGTATACCGCCAGATTGCAAAATATTGGGCGGGTGAAGGGCGCGCGGAGCTTAGGATCACTCGCCAAGGTTCGTGTGTCAGAAATCCTTTTGTGAATGCGGTAGTCTTCATCCAACCTGAATTTTTTAGAAAAACCATCATGGCAGAGACTCAACGAGCTATGGGCATCACAGCACGCAGTATCCTTTATGTGGCTCCTCCTTACAGGAGAAGAGGGAGGGGAAAGCCGATAGGTGAAAGGACCAAGGATGAACTCAGGCAGAAATTGATGAATCTCTTCAATGCGTCCAAGCCGGATACCCAGGGAAACACTCCACCGACCAAGTACCTTCGACTTGGCATGGGAGCTGCAAAAATTCTCAATGAATTTAACCAAGAAATAAGTCATGAGGTGAATCTGAATGGGAATGGTGTCCGTATCCGGGATTGGTGCGTTCGAGCTTCCCAGCAGGCACTCAGGATCACAGGGATTTTCCATCTGTGCGAAAATGATGCTCCTTCCGAAGGTTTGATCTCCGAACGTGAGATGGACATGGCCGTTCGTTTCATGCGGGTTGCGTATGAGCAGGTGAAAGCGAGTGTGCTTTTCGATGCGGATCGGGAGACGGAGTTGTGCATCCTTAAAATTGCGGAGTGGTGTTGTTCCGCTAACTGGGCCGCTAAGGTTGCGAATAAGGAAATCAAGGATGCCATGCGCAGTAAATTCAGAGCTGCAAAGGTCGATATCGCCATCAGCTGGCTGGTCGATTTTAGGGCGTTGGAGGTGGTGCCCCCGACGGAGATGTACGGAAAGGGAAGACCGTTGGGTGCATGGTACCGGAATGGAATGTTCGTAGGCAGAGTATAAGACTCGTATTTTCGAGAAGTTTTCAACTCTGAGGGGGATTTTTTGCAGCAATTTTTGCGAAAAATCCCTCTTAGTATTCCCTGAATGCAAAAAGCGAAAGCTTACGCAGTGGCTTATTTTCTGAGGTGTGCGACTTGCACCCGCCCGATGTAAGAATTTACTTGAGAGTGTGGATAAGCCTTTCATAAGGCAGGATGGAGTCCAAAAGATAACGCAAAGCATAGGCGATGACTCAAGACGGTGACAGGCTCAGCGTATCAGTTGGCGACCTTTTTCCGTCAACCGATATTTTCGTGTCGGACTGTTGGGCTTGTCTGGAATAGTGCGCTCCACATACCCTTGAGCAAGAGCCGGATTCAGGTAGTTTCGGCGGAATGTAGGGCGATGACTGAGGTCCAGTGCGTCCATGAGGCTTGTGATGCCCTGTTCAGTTTTTTCCTGAAACACATATAGAAGCTTTTGGACTGGATCGGGGTGTTCCACATTCGAGGTAACGGCTTCGTTCAATGCCACATGCAAAGCGTCCAGCAGGAACTCCACAAATAGGGGTGGATTCACCTGCGCTATCTGCGTGAGCCAGGGCTGCATAGCATCCTTCCTGACGATCACAAATGACGGTTTCGACCGGCAAAACCGTAAACAGCTTTGAATCAAGCGTGAGGAGTTTGAGATGATTTGACATTTTAAGGAAACAAGGTATCCTTAAAACAAGGAATCATTGTATTGCTGAAAAAAGGGGAAAACCTATGCTCGCTAAAATTACCACCAAGAATCAGCTTACCCTTCCTAAGGCTGTCATGCAGCAGGTCGGCAGAACTGAGTATGTTGAGGTCACATTTGAAAATGGACGTATCATCCTTACGCCTATGCAGGTGCGGCCTGCCGACGCTGTGAGGGAAAAGTTGGCTGCACTCGGCATTACCGAGCAGGACGTGGAGGATGCGATCACTTGGAGCCGGGGAGAAAAAGCGTGACGCCTACTCGGGTTGTGCTGGATACTAATTGTCTGGTCTCCGCTCTCATTTTCTCACACGGAAGAGCGGGACAACTACGGATCGCATGGCAGCGTGGAGATATTATCCCTGTGGTCTGTCGCGAATCAGTCGCAGAGTTGCTGCGAGTCCTCGGCTACCCTAAATTCAAGCTGAGGCACGAGGATATCAAAAACCTGCTTGCGGATGTCCTTCCTTGGGCTGAAACCTTGGAATTGAACTCCTGCGATGATAACATCGAATTCTTGCGGGATAGGGACGATGCTGTCTTTATTCGACTGGCCCGGGCGGCGGATACTGCTTATCTGGTCTCAGGTGACAGGCACCTGCTTGAGCTGCGTGGCGTTTTTCCTGAATTGCATATCGTTTCGCTTGCAGAATTTATGGAAAGCATCGATTAGTATGTGCAGAATTTTTAATTATTAAAGAAAGGGTATCCATTTTTCGGATCCCCTTTCTTCTTTTTACTGTTTCAAAGATTTGATCAACAAATCTGCTTCCCAACCCATCAAGGCAGAGAGCGATTTACCAAACTTGGCAAGGCAAAGTTGTTTGGCATCTTTCCCGTTCTCTTCAGCCAGTTTTTGAATAAGAAAAATCTGTTTGTCAGTCACAGGTTTATCTCCTCCCCCTTGGAATTGGCTTTTATCATCCTGAATGGCATTTTTAGAGGTCTGTTGCTGGTTTTGGATTAGGATTCAGTTTTTTGTTTAACAGCTTTATAACCTTGTTTTTGGCCAATTCAAGGGTGTCCTCATTTTTAAAAGGAGAACGAGGAGATACGGAACAAATATCACTTACGACTCTTCCATCAGGTATAACAAGAGTTGCAGACACAATTGCATTCTTGCCGTTTTGATCGTTGGGAATCTGAAGTACATGGACAGCAATTGAATTCGAAATATGAAGCATATGAACTTTTTCCTGTAAAAATGGTTTTGAAAAACACTCCATCGCCTAGTCCAAGTCAAAACGTTCTAAATGGTGTTGAATTGGGCATATAATGGAAAGTGTTTTCTTTTTTTACATGAGGAGCATCATGTTTCATTTTTCCTCGTAGCCATTGAAGAAAAGAATCTCTTTCGTATCCAATTTTATTGCCAATCTTGACTTTCACAGCAGGACCAGCCCTAAGAGCATCAGCATTCGACATGCTTTTCGCGGAAAAGATTCTTCCAATCTTTTCAGAAGCAAATTCTCTTGTAAAAACTGGAGGCAGTTCCTTACGCAATTGATCCAAGAATATTTCATCTCCAAACATGAGTTTTCTCCTTTTGTTATGCCCTAGGAAGTCTTGAATATCCATATCGCCATGCATGTTTATCAAGGCCATCTTTGCTGAAGGTTTTGGAAAGATAGCTTCCAGAACGAAATGCTACATCTCTTTTTACGGAGAAGTCTTCTTTGTTTTTATCTATGACAGTCCCATTACCGTATTCAGGATATCTTCTTTTATTCAAACAATAATGAACAAGACCATCTTCATTTATCTTTAAAGTATTTTTCCATGTTTCATTTGTTATATTGAAAATAGTAAATTTATTCTTTATAGCATTTGAATTAATCCAGAGAAGAAAATGATAATGAGGAAAAGAAGAATCATGAATTTCCCTGACCCAAAGGTACAGAGGATCAACTCTATGAGTTGCTATGACCATTCGTTTCAACCTTCGTGAAAGGATTATAACTGAAATCAGATATATGGTCAGGAGAAGGAAGAATAGAACCATCAGAGGGGTAATGAAGATCAAAACGAACTTGCATGACTTTGCTATGGTTTGCTATCGCAAATTCCATGAGTTCCTTTTGCTTCTTCAAGATGTCGATGAATTTACCTTCAGTGTCGTCTCTTGAAGGAAGGATTTGCAATCCATCAAAAACATCTTCAAATGTAACTTTTGTCATCATGAGAACTCCTTTTGTTTAATTTCATATTCTCATGAGCATATGTAAAAAAGAAATGTGATCTTTCTGTGATCTTCATCTTTTCATCTCTCCACCTGTGGTGGATCATGATGAGCTATGCTTTTATTTATCTCACACCTCTATGGTGTGAGATTAATGTTCTATCTTTATCTCTTTCTTTATCCATTTATTTGTTGTTTATTCTTTTATATTTTTAGTAATACAATCAGACCTAGAAAAATTAAGAATGAACTTATTAGTATTATTCTCATTGGTAAACGGTTCGATCGTGAGTAATTGAGACGTATCGGGCATATTATGTGCTAAAAATTTTGGCGGATTTATTTTGAGAAAAAAGAAAGACCCTCCTTCCCAGAAAGGGAACGCAGGGCTTTTATTTGTAATGCACATGATGTATTAGAATGTATCAATATTTGCAGAAGAATTGGATTTTTGTTGATTGAAACCGGATACCGTATTGGACTGTTGGCAGTCTCCATTGCGGGGAGGGCCGCTTGTTTAACTCTTTTACGAGTGGATTTGCTCATATGCCCTGAAATATTTTTGTCGTTATGTAACTTATTGAAATATAATTATTTAAAATAATTTGTGTTAAACATACAATAAATTCAAAGGGGTTGATTTTTCTATTTAAAAAGTTTTAATAAAGAAAACATACTATTCATTTTGCTTGTTACGCACTGGTTTATACTCTGGAGTCTTGCATGCTCTCTCCCTCTCTC
>OGXN01002299.1_pt1 | contig 14134 bp, 4 predicted proteins | sample 1576281 | NCBI WGS metagenome assembly OGXN01 (sample SAMEA3541494, study PRJEB24748) | human gut metagenome | biome: human gut; feature: human-associated habitat; material: faeces | place: China | collected 2012
GGTGGGACGACGAAATCGAATTCTAACGAATTACCGATTTCTGTCCCACTCTCTCCTCATTATTGATACACTTCTTGATAGAATTCGATCTTGTCCCCTTTTTTAACGGTGGTTTCAGCAGCACCTTTTGGAGCCATTTCGCCATTGATCTTGTACATCCAGTAAAGACCTTTGGCTTCATCTTGGCTGTGACCGTCAATCGAGGTGATCATGCCATTTTTTTCTTCAATCTTGTAGTTGGCTTTGAGCACTTTCATGAGGTTGCTCTCTTCTGCTACTTTCAAGGTTTTCGATTGCGCTTTTTGACCTTCTGGCGTCACGCTAATCGTAATCGAAATTTCGTTTTTCTTGGCAACTTCTGTGCTAGAAGCTGTTGGTTGATGGTTTGTGCTATGAGACGAAGCGCAACTCGCTAAAAGAAGAGCTGCAAGTAAGGTCATTAAGCTAGAAATGGTTTTTTTCAACATAAAATCTCCTAAAGATTTGATAAATAATGGGATAGAAAATGATCGTCGACAGAGCATGGGCAAGGTTAAAACTAAAACCATTGACCAAAGCATAGGTCCACCAAGGAATATGGTATATCAAGGCATAAACACTATCGATCATGACCCCATAAGCAAAGGACAGTAGGCCCACAAAAAGGATCTGAAGGACAAAGGGCAACCACTTGTAACTGATGCGCCAAATGAGCATCAAACAGCAAAAGGCGACAATCTGAAAGAACACAATCAAGCTCATCCCCAGGAAAAAGGCGGAGACAAACATGGTGATCATCATCACAAGAAAAGCAAAGCTATACCCTTCAAATATCACCAAGAGAAAAAAGATGGCAGAAATAGGTTGGACATTTGGAAAAGGGGCAAAAGCCTGACGTAGAGCGACACAAAGGGCCGCCAAAAGCGAAATACGGGTTAATCGCTGAAGCGTCATGACGTCCTCCTAGACAATCTCGAATTTGATCGTTCCGGCTGTCGTTCCAACCTTGATGGTTTGCCCTTCTTGGGCTTGACCTTTCAGCAATAGCTCTGCTAGTTGATCTTCCACTTCGGTCTGCAAGACACGACGCAGCGGCCGAGCTCCCATTTCTGGATCGTAGCCTTTGGTTGCTAGCAACTTGAGCGCTGAAGGTTGGAATTTGAGGGTCATGCCTTGTTCGGCCAAGGTCGCGATAAGCGGTTTGACCATGACTTTCACCACCTGCTGCATGTCCTCGCTTGAGAGACTATGGAAGACCACCTTTTCATCAATCCGGTTGATAAACTCTGGACGATAGGTCTTCTTCAACTCTTCAAACATGCGTTTTTCCATATTGGCTTGGTCAAAGCGAATATCTTTGGCACCAAAGCCAACTGTCTTATCATCCCGAAGGGCTGTTGCTCCAAGGTTTGAGGTCATGATGATAATGGTATTGGAGAAGTCGATCTTCCGGCCTTTGCTATCGGTTAAGACCCCGTCATCCAAGACTTGCAAAAGGACATTGAAAATATCAGGGTGGGCTTTTTCCACCTCATCAAATAAGAGAACGGAATATGGTTTGTTGCGAACCTTCTCGGTCAACTCGCCTCCTTCTTCGTAGCCCACATAGCCTGGAGGAGCTCCGTTGAGGCGGCTGGCTGCGAATTTTTCCATGTACTCACTCATATCAAAACGGATGAGGGCCGATTCATCATCAAACAGAACTTCCGCCAAAGCTTTGGCTAACTCTGTTTTTCCGACACCGGTAGGTCCTAAGAACATGAAAGAACCGATCGGACGTTTATTGCTACGGATACCTGATTGATTGCGTCGAATAGCCCGACTGATACTCGAAACCGCTTGGTCTTGACCAATCACGCGCTTGTGCAATTCTGCTTCTAAGTTGAGGTATTTCTTGGCATCGGTTTGGGTCAGTTTTTGAGTTGGAATACCAGATAATTGGCTCAAGGTCACCAAGACATCTTGGTCAGTGACTTCTTTTTTGTAGACAATGGGAGTGGCCTCTACTTCTAAGAGTTGGGCTGCTTTCTTCCACTTGCCATCCATCAAGGCCTGATCCAAGGCGGTCAACTCTTCTTTTACGTGACCGTTGGAATCGCGGTTTTGTACAGTAGCTGCCGCTTCATCCAAGAGATCAATGGCTGAATCTGGCAATTGACGGCTGGTCAAATAGCGGTGGGCATATTTGACAGCTGTTTCGATCGCTTCATCGGTAATGGTCACATGATGATGGTCCTGATAGGTCTTTTTCAAGCCTTGGAGAATTTGGATGCTATCTGCAACACTTGGCTCTTCAATGGTGACTTTTGCAAAACGCCGAGAGAGGGCTGCGTCTTTTTCGATATGCTTTTGGTACTCATCTTGAGTCGTTGCCCCAACTGTACGCAAGGTTCCCCGTGCCAGTGCTGGTTTTAGAATATTGGCTGCGTCTAAGGTCGAATCAATACCGGATCCTGACCCCATAATAGTATGCAGTTCATCGATAAAGAGAATCACGTGACCGTCTTCTTCGATGTCCTGGATGATATTGTTCATCCGTTCTTCGAAGTCCCCACGGAAGCGCGTCCCAGCAACGACATTCATGAGATCCAATTCCAGAACACGCATCTGCGCGATTTCAGCTGGTACATTGCCACTAGCGACACGCTGGGCCAGACCTAATGCAAGGGCTGTTTTTCCGACCCCTGCTTCTCCCACCAATACAGGATTGTTCTTCGTCTTGCGGCTGAGGATTTGGATCATGCGTGAAATCTCTGCATCCCGGCCAATCACAGGTTCAAGCTGGCCTGCACGCGCCATTTCTGTCAGATCACGGGTATAATCTTCAAGACCTCCACTGGTGCTTGGGGGCATGCCCATCATATTTCCCATGGTTTGGCGGTTGGGGTTTTGGGCCCGATAGAGACTCCGAATGGCTTTGATATCATTCTTGTCCCAGCCTGCCTTGTCTTCTAAATTCTTGCGAAGGGAGGCAATAGGAACTCCCTTGTCTTGCTCTGTAAAGGCAAAGCCAGCAAACTCCATGACTTGGCTAGCCAAGGTCCCACGGTCTGCTAGAAGAGAGAGGAGCACATGCTCTGTTCCCAAGGTCTTGGCATGAAGGACCTGGGCAATCTCTCTTGCGTGCTTCATAATGGCTTCCATCCGATAAGAAAATGGGAAGATTTCATACCGATTGTCGCTTTGAAAAGCTTGGCCTGTGATATGCTCCGCTGCATCCTGAAACTCATCGATCTGCATAGGATAATCGTTCAGTACAGAACCTGCCACGCTATAGGGATTATTGGCCATAGCCGTCAGGAGATGCCAAGTATCTAAGGTATGCCCCTGATAGTGGCCTGCTAGTATTTGGGCCGCTTCTATACTTTCTAACAGTGCTGTTGAATAGTTCATCTAGTCGGTATTTCCTTTTCTATCTACTTGTTGAATGATTTTTTTCAGCATCGTTGCTCGTAGGATGAGAACATCTCGACCTAGGACCTCATCGGAGGTCGTCGCAAGCAAGAGCTGCGTTTCACGTCTTGTCAATAATTTTTCTTCATAGAGCATCTGGAGGATATCATTGAAGACCTGCTGGCTGATGGTTTCTCCAATATTGGCTGCCAAGTCTTGGAGCATCTGATGGTGATCTGAAAACTGGACCTTGCCAATGCGGATATAGCCACCCCCACCGCGTTTGCTCTCTACAATATAGCCTCGACTCTCGGTAAAACGGGTCTTAATGACATAGTTAATCTGACTGGGTACGACCTGAAAGACATCGGCTAACTCACTTCTTTTGAGCTCTGCCATGCCAGCTTGAGCCAGCAAGGCCTTAATATAAGCTTCGATGCTATCAGATGTGTTCTTATTTGCCATGATGCTCCTTTCTGGCTTGTTTTTTTCTAGATGGATGCTCTGCTCTTTGGCCCATAAAAAATGGCCTTGGAGTGTTCCTTCTCATCATTGACCTTATTTGACTATTATACAATTTTTACGCCTGTAAATAAAGCAAAGACTCTATGGAAATAGGAATCTCTTAAGAATACAAAGTAAAAGAGGCTAGTGAGAACTAACCTCCTATGCGAAGAATGAACTACTCTTTGCGACGAGCGAATTTGGCGCCTCCGCCCAAGAATCCTAGACCAAGAAGGCCTAACCAAGCAAACAATCCACTTTCTTTTGTACCGGTTTGAGGTAGTTTTCCTTCCGATTGTAGAGAAGGACTTTCAACACCTTCTTTTTCCGGATGGTCTGAAGTCAAAACAGAAACTGCTTCTGGGATTTTCGGTTGAAAGAGAACTGGTCTTTCTTTTTCTTTTTTGTCTTCAGCTTGAGAAAGAGTCGCAACTTCTGGTTGCACCTTACTTGGAGTGACAGGAGTGGTTGGAGTCGGCATATCAGCTATCAACGGACTTTCTTCCGCTTCCTTCGTTCCGACTTCTGTGATATGGTCCTGGGCCTCCACTTCGACAAAGGCATCGACTTCTGTCCGAATTTCTTTGCCTTCTTCTTGTCGGACCTCAATCAATTTCAATCGGCGTCCGACCTTCCCTGCTTGAAGGATCCGGCTCTCGCCCTTGGCCAAGTCCTTGTTCTCACGCGTTTGACTCTCAAATGGAATCTCCTCTGTTTCGATGAGAAGTTCTGGCTTTTCAAGAATCAAATCCCGAACACCTTCTTCTGGCCGTGTCTGCGTCAGCGGTTCATAATTGCGAGCATCTTCTAAGATGGTTTCAAGGGCTGCGACTTGATTAGCTGCAGCAACCAAATCTGGGCGCTCTTGATCCAACAACTGAGTCAATTCCGTTAATTGTCCTTGAACAGTTGGTTTGAGGTCTGTTTTCAAGCGCTCGAGAGAAGTAGCCTTGATCTTTTCTACTCCTTCTCTGATGATCTGTTGCAACTCTTCTTGACTGAGCAACTGACTATCTTTCCCTGAGAGGACAAATCGGTCCACCTGGATAGCTCGAGATGAGTGAGGGTCATTGAGGGCTGGATCCAGATGCAGGCGTAGCTGGTGGTAGCCTTTTGCTAGGCCTTGCAGATTGACCAAACTCTGGTCGAACTTGCGTTGGTCTCCATAGCCACTGAAATAATGATCGCCGTCGATCTCATAATCATGGCCCCGACCTTCTTCGAAGGCCATTTCTTTTCCATCCAAAGTGACGCTGTAGAGCCCATGACTTGGGTCGACTACTCCTCGAACCTCCACACCTGTGCCCTTAAAGGTAATGGTCACTTCAATGTGTTTCTTGCCTTCCTCATCGGTCACTTGGTTGAAACTAGACCAAGATTCTGTGCCATTTGAGAAGTCTTTGTTGTCTGTCTCATGATGCCAGCCTTGGCTATAGTGCAGTTTTGGATCTTGGTCATCCACTTCTTTGCGATTTTCTGGCAACTGGTCTTCATTCATCACTTGGACTGTCAGTTCTGGAATAAAGCCGACCAGGCCGCCTTGATCTGGATGCAACAATTTGGCCTTAAAGTCATAGACATCGGTCGCTTTTCCTGCAAAATCAAGGGTTGGGACTTGGACTGTTTTTTCTGTCTCTCCATCTGCGAACTCAAGGGTGACGTTGGTATCTTTATAGACCTTGCCATGAACCCCTGTTCCTGGTTCTGTGATCAATTTCAGACTGGCACTTCCTTTAGAGCCACCTTTTCTCTTGACGACAATTTGCGCTGGGTCTCCTTTCTTAACAGCTTGGGTTGGCTGAGCAAACTCAAAGAGACCCTTTTCTTGGTTATTGAGGGCATAAATCCCTTCCGTTGCGATCGCATCTCCCTTGCTATTGACCAAGGTCAAGGTGTGGGACCCTGCTTTCAAATCTGGTGTTTCATAAACCTTTTGGCTACGTTTGCGGCTTGGGCTTTGAGTATTGACCGTCGCTAGCTTTTGGCCATCGACATAGACATCCATCTCCCCATGACCTGGGTCTACAGTTGCGACCACATAGGCCTTGGTGCCTTCGAATGAATAGGTTACCGAAGCTCCCTTTTCCTTGGTCCACATAGAGGTACCTCGGACACCTTCTCCCTCTTCATTCCATTGGCTATCGGCCCGGTCAGCAGTCCGGTCAGAATGATAGGTCAAACCAAGCGGATAGCCATCGGTTTCTTCAATGCTAGCTGGCGTCTTATAGACAGAGACTCCGTTCAATATTGGAGTGGCTTGGGCATCGGTGATGGACACCCGGATATAGCGACTATCAACCGGTTGCCCTTTGATCAATCGGCGATATCCTACGGTTGAGCCAGCCCCATATGGAACCCATTGACCATTCACTGCTACATCAATGGTGAAACCAGAAATCCGTTGGCCTTTCTCGATGGTTTCTTTGAGCTCTACTACATCAAAGTGTTGCTCTTTTCCAAGATCGAGAACAAAAGATCCGGTCTTGGCATCATCAGCCGGAGCCCAACTGGTCTTTTCATCGCCATCTGTCAAATGGCTGGCCTTATAGAGCGGATTGCGTCGTGTCGAGTCAGCTTCTACCAAAGCTCCTGCCGCATAGTTCACACTGTAGAGTTGGTCCAAGGTCTGGCGGAATTCTTTCAAACGGGCCACATCGGCATCCGCAAATTTTCCGTCTTGATTGGGTGGAATATTAAGCAGAAGCGGGGTGCCACGGCCGACCGATTTGAAGTAAATGTCCATCAATTCGCGCAAGGACTTAGGTTCTTGATTGTCATGGTAGAACCAGCCGGAGCGGATAGAGACATCGGCTTCTCCCACTGAGTATTGCTTCCCTTCCGGATCCCCGTGATTGAGGTAGCTATTGGATGGATTGTTGCGGATCTTATCTAGATTAACCTTTTGCCAAACCGGATCTCCGGCAATCCCCTTTTCATTTCCAATCCAACGAACATTGGTCGGCTCAGCTGAGAAGATGGCAATATCCCCTTGGGCCTTACGGATGGCATCAAACCACTTATCAAAGGTATAGGTGACTTTTTGAGCCCCATCGCCACGCGCTCCATCCATCCAGACTTCTACGAACTTGCCCTTGTTCCCATATTTTGGATCTTCAAGGATTTCCTTAAGCTGGTTGAGATAGTATTCATTGTATTGGTCCTCTGTATCCACATGGTAGAGCGGGCTGTGAGCATCCCAAGGTGAGAGGTAGACCCCCATATCCATGTCATACTTGCTAGCAGAAGCGGAAACTTCGGCTAGGACATCGCCTTTTCCTTCCTTCCAACCACTTTTGGCAATGGTATGGTCGGTGTATTTGGAAGGGTACAAGAGAAAGCCATCGTGGTGCTTGACGACCATGATCGTCCGTTTAAAGCCAGCATCTTTCAGAGTTTTGATCCACTGATCGGTATCCAGATGCTCTGGATAGAAATAATAAGGATCTTCTTGCCCATCTCCCCACTCACGATCGTAGTAAGTATTCATCCCAAAGTGGATGAAAGCTGCTAGTTCTTCACGGTGGTATTGCATCTGAGCCTTGCTTGGAAGTGGTCCATAATCCGCAATCTCAGTCTCCTCGTCTAGAGAAGTGGCTGGTTGAGTGGCTTCTGTCCCTTGGCTGGCTGTGCGATTTTCTTTCTCGCTAGTAGTTGCTGAGGACTGTTCTGATTCTTCTTGGTGCTCGTTCACAGTTTTCTCCTCCTTTCCTTGATCCCCTGCATCGCTCGTTTCAACCCGTTCTTCACGTGGTTCACTAGTCTCAGCTTGTTCCTCTGCGTAACTGGTAGTAGTTCCTAAAAAACAAGTCACTACGACTACCGAGCAGACGCCTACTGAGAGTTTACGAATGCCAAATCGATTTATCTGATAAACTAATCTTTTTCCCATATTCTATTCCTTTATGTCATCAGGTAAAGAGGGTGGGCTTCCCCATCCTCCTTCTTTTACCTGTGAACTTTTCACCGTTTTTAGCTAGTTTCTCTAGCTGTTTTATTTGGCCTTTTTGGCTCTTTTTTTCTGATCGTCCAGCACAGCACTGGCAAGGCCTGCCGCTAAGATTCCAGCAACGAGGCTTGCGACGCTTTCGTCTGATCCTGTATTTGGCAATCTTCCTTCGGAAACTGGAGCAGCTGAAACTGCTGGTGTTTGAGCTGTTTTCTCGACTTCCTTACCTGCTGCATCTGTCCCTTCCTGACGTGTCGCTTTGACCTCAAGAGATGCTTGAGGAGTTGCGGTAGCTACTGGTCCTTCTGAGACATGAGGGCGCTCTGGGGTCGAAAGTGGCTGTGGTTGTGGCTGTGGTTGTGGCTGTGGCTCTGGTTGTGGTTGTGGTTGTGGCTGAGGTTCTGGTTGTGGCTGCGGCTGTGGCTGTGGTTCTGGTTGTGGTGTGTCTGGAAGTACTTCTTTCGTGCCCACCTCTGTAATTTCTGCCACTGGATCTAGTTCTACAAAGGCATCCAGTTCCTTACGGCTTTCCACACCATTTTCTTGAGAAACTTCCACCAAGCGCAATTTGCGACCTTTTTGGCCTTCTTGAACCACACGTTTCTCACCTTTTGGAAGATCCGCATTTGGACGTTCTAAGCGTTCAAAGTCCATCTCTTCTGGCTCAATCACCAACTCTGGTTTGGTATGAACCAGATTCTTGACCCCTTCTTCAGGAATGGCTGAGCCTGTAGGTGCTTTTGCGGAGAGAGAAAGTTGATATACTTTTTCGAGCTTGCCATCTTCTGAGACAACCTTGACAAGAACCGGAGCATTGACACTTTTAGCATCCACGACCGTAACGGCTGTTCCATTCTTGCCTTGTGCTGAAACGATTGGACGGTCTCCCTCATACTCTAGATGATAATCTGTCACATCTGGTTTAAAGCCTTCTAGGTCTTTGCCATTCACTTGGATCGTAACATCAGTTGTTGCCTGGGCCTCTTCTGTTGGGGCATAGGCGCTCAATTCAATGATTCCAATTCCTTTAAGATTTTCATCACGGACCATTCTTAAACGGATGGCTTTGGTTCTGGTTTCGTTGAAGCTGAGGTTAGAGATATAACCAGGCTCAAAGGCATAATCCAAGCTATACGGGATTTCTTCCCAGTTTGAGGCTTGGTTAAATGGATGATCTGGAAGATTCTTCAGATTGCCATAATCATCCGGAACATCAAAGTCTGGACCAATGTAGCGTTCAAGAACGGTTTTCGTTGGCAGACCTGTTTCCTGATCTGCAAAGAAGTCGACCGCTACTTTATTGACTAAGCGCTCTGTTACTTGACCATTTTTCTTGAAGATGAGACCAGCAAACACTTCTGTCTGATCCGGCTCTCTCTTCCAGTTGGTCCAACGGTAGTACTCATTGTAGCCACCATCATTGATGTAATCGATATAGTCGATTTGATTTGGATCGAGATCGTTGGTTTCACTAGCAAATGCCCTTGTATCTTCTGCATTGTAGTCACGGTTCACAGAGAGGTTTTCTCCTGTCTTTTCTGACACCCGGACGGTCAGCTGAGCTGTCAGATCATAGCCAATGACTTTTCCTTCTAACGTGAAGTTGCCTTCATGAGAAAGTGCATCAGCTGGGATAGCCTGCCAGTCCACCGTCAGTTCCTTGCGTTCATAACCTGTGTCCCCTTTAAAGTAGACACCTACTGTAGATGGTAGAACTAGATCTTGACCGACTTTCACAAAACGTCTGCCTGCTTCTACTGCTACTGGGGCAGCTTGTTTCAGTTTTTCTGCATCACTTGTGAGATGGAGGCGGTATTCTTGTAAGATGGTGCCATCTTCCGCTTTGTGGATAACACGAATTGGCTCACCTTCATGGACGCTTGACACAACCGTTGCAAGACCGTGATGGCTAGCTGTCGCTTCCACTTGTGGATAAGCCCGATCACGCGCATTGATGTAGTAATCGGTCACACTTGGATTAACTCCTGGTAAAACCTCGCCGTTGACACGAATGGTCACCTGACTCTTTTCTTCTGCCGCAACCTTATTGGCAAATACCTGAATCTCTGAAATAGAGCTTCCACGTTTGCCTTCTGGTGTCTTCATGCGGATCCGAACGGCATAGGTGTCGACTTTATCAAAACTGAAATGATTCATCTTACCAGCTGCTACCGGTTCTTCAACGGTTAGGTTGCTGACTTCTTTCCAGTTAGCTGGATTGTTAAATGGATGGTCTGTTTCGTCTTTGACACGATTTGGATTGCTTGGAACTGTTGGGATTTGTTCCCCTGTATAGTACTCAATCACATACTCACTTGGAGCCCCAACGCCGTGGTCTTCGTGTAAACCAACATGGAGGTTGTCCACTGCTCGCTTGGTCAAGATACCAGAATCCCCAAACAAGATACCGACAGAATCTTCCGCATTGTTACGGCCCCAGTTGGTCCAACGATTAGCCGGAGCATCGGTAAAGGAGATGACCTTGTCATTGACCTTAGCGACTGGATCCGCATCGTTAGAGTCACTTGCAAAAGCGAGCGGCAAGACAGATCCTGTCCATTGCTCTGCTACATTGGCTCCCTTGACTGTGTTTGCGGAAACACGAATATGAAGACGTGTTGGAAGGTTGGTTCCTTCTACACGGCCTGCTAGGACAACTTCTCCTTCTTGGGCCAAGAGTTGCGGATCGACCGCATCCCAGGCCACCTTAGCTGTATAGGTCTTACCATTAGAGTGATAGGTCCGCACGCTTTCTGGAAGAGCTGGTTTTTCGCCGACTGGAGTGGTGGTGCTGACTTCTTCTACAGCGATAATGCCTTCAACCGTCACTTGAGCTTGGGCTTCTTTTTCCACACCCTCTACATGACCTGTGACTGTAAAGCTATGGTAATCCTTGACTTGATCTGCGGTCACAGCATCCCAGGTCACGCGTTTTTCTTTCGGGAATCCCTTGTCATACTCGACCAAGACGGTCTCTGGAAGAGCTGGCAAAACGTTTCGATCCGTACTAATCCGTACAGGACGCACCTTGACAACCGTCTTTTCTTCTGGATTTGGCGTGATGGTAAAGGTGACTTCTCCCGTTTGTCCTTGGTAGTTGGCTTCTAAATGAACCAATCCTGCTTCCCGCAGTTCCAAACCTTTCTTGCTTGCGACTGCTTTTCCTTGACTACCAGCTGTTGTTTTTACATCGATTTGATCTGCTTTCAGACTTGCTAGACTGCCATCTTGGTAATGGGCAATGACTTCAAGTGGTACCGTTTGGTCTTCCTTGAGTTCCTGTCCTTCTGGCAGACGCAATTCCAAACGCTCGATCTGTGGACTTTCTTCTTGGAATTGGACCACATAGGTCTGTACAGCTCCCGTATCCTTAGCAGTCACAAAGATTTGGGCTTTCAAACCATTTTCACGGCTAGCTTGTAGGACCGTCACTTGGGCATTTTCTGCACTTGCTGTGACTTGACCTGGTTCTTGACCATAAGCGAGGGAACGGAAAATGGTATGGTTGCCACTACCAAATTTTGGAAGAGCTACTCCATCTAGCTGAACCGTTGGTTTCTTAGCCTTGGCTACTTCTCCTCCTGCAACCACTAGTGTCGCTTGGACCGTTTCCCCATTGCCTAGGAGTCCTGTCGCTTTCAAGCGTGCTCCTGGTGTGGACAACTGATCTTCTTGACCAGCTTCCAAGGTCCAGTGATCGACCTCATAGTGAGCAGTGGTCCCATCGGTAAAGACTAATTGCACAGCCTTATCCACTGTCGTTAGATCTGCTCCCTGTGGGATTTGTTTGATGACTGGAAGGACTTGTTCCACGCCGATCACATCGACCAGAGCTTCGACCGTGCGTCCTTGAACATGACCTGTCACACGGACTTGGCCAACACGACTATAGTCTGCCGCATCCCATTCAACGGCTTCTTCTTGGGCCTTGCCATCGCTATAGACCACATTGACCTTACTTGGTAAGGCTGGCTCTTCTCCTAGATAAGCACTTTGTCGAACAGGTTCCACACCTAAGACAGTACGTTCTGCTTGGTCCTTCTTACCTGTAAAGAGGCTGACTTGGTCTGATTGCAAGCGATCTGAGTCTGCATACAGAGTAAAGGCACCCGCCTGCTCAGTTGATTTGACAATCACAACCCCTTTACCGTTAAAGGCTTTGCGTTGCCATGAGCCATCTTCCTGCGCTTTGTAGCGTTCACGGCTAGCTTGTTCCCCATTGTCGACACCGACAATTTGGCCCTGTCCATGCAAATGGAAATGCACCAAATTATTGGCAGTTGGTACCACACGACCTTCTTCATCGACGATCTCATAAGTAATATAGGTCAAATCCTTACCGTCTGCTGCGATCGCGTGTTCTTCTTTCAACAAACGGACACCCGCAGCCTTGCCGGCTGTTTCGACTTGATCTTTCGCGATCACTTCTCCTGCTTCGTTGCGCGCAATAGCTTCCACTTTACCTGGTACATAAGGGACCAACCACTCTAGATAGAGTTCATCCGGATTCGCCCCTTCTTGGTAAGTCCGGCCATCAGCTGTGGTCTTCTTGGTAAAGGTCTTGACTCCTTGTGATTCCCCATTGACAATCAATTCCACACTGTGGGCATTGGAGAAGGTCCGAACAGGAATCCGTCCTTCTTCATCCATGACACGATTAGCTAATTCTGGATTGGCCCAGTTCCAATGTGGCAAGAGATGGACCATCGGATGCTTTTCAGCCGATACCCATTGACTTTGGTAAAGGTAAAAATCATTCTTTGGAAGGCCAGCAGTATCGACAATACCAAAATAAGAACTTTTCACAGGTGTGTCATTTTGGTTGTGCCATGGGGTTGGCTCACCGATATAGTCCGTACCAGTCCAGATAAATTGTCCTGCATAGCCGGCATGATCACGGTCAAAGGTCCAAGAGGCGGTCGCTGTCCGACCCCAACCAACCCGGTCATTGCCATAATCTGATTGTTCATAGTGGCGGTCTTCTTGGTTGCTACCGACCCATTCTCTTTCAGGATGGTAGTAAGAACCCCGTGTCCGCGTTGCAGAAGAGGTTTCAGAACCATAAATGAGCCAGTTTGGATGTTTAGCTCGTAGACTTTCATAGTTGGCCTCTGAATAGTTAAATCCAACCGCATCAAGCTCTGCCGCTACCTTTTCATGGCCTCCTGAACCATCGCCAAAGCGGAATTTATCAGCTCCCATAGTGACATAGCGGGTTGCATCCACTTCCTTGATAGTCTTGACCAGACGACGAACGGTTGCGACAGATTTGTCTGAACCATCTGCTTCACCGACTTCGTTACCGATTGACCACATCACAATAGAAGGATTGTTCTTGCCCCGCTCTACCATGGTCCGTAGATCGTAATCTGACCAAGTATCGCCTTTCCGAGCTTCTGGGTGAGTGGCATCCTTTTCAAAGAAACGACCGTAATCGTATTGTTTCTTGCCACCATACCAGGTATCAAAGGCTTCTTCTTGAACCATCAAGCCCAACTCAGCCGCAATGTTTAAGGTTTGTTCACTCGCTGGGTTGTGGGTCGTCCGAATCGCATTGACTCCCATGTCCTTCATCTGTTTGAGACGACGGTATTCAGCCTTGTAATTTTCCTCAGCTCCAAGAGCCCCGTGGTCATGGTGAAGAGATACCCCGTGGAATTTCGTCGCCACCCCATTGAGGAAGAAGCCACCTTCTGGCGTCCAGTTGAGATAGCGATAACCAAAGCGTTCCTTTTGAACATCTACTAACTGCGAATCCCGATAAACCCGCGTATACAAGGTATAGAGAGCTGGATGATCCGTTTTCACATCCCAGAGGGTTGGTTTTTCAACATGGAGGGTTTGAGATAGGTTGATCTCTTGACCTGCTAGAACAGCTTGTGCTTCACTGCGCGTTTTTTCGCTCACCACTTGGCCATTTTGATCGACAATTTCATATTCCGCATAAATACTATGAGCTTGATCATCTTGGTTGACAATGCGGCTCTTCACCACTGTATCCACTGCCCCATTTTGCTGTTTTTCCAACTGAGGGGTCGTAATCGTAGTCCCATACTGCGCTAAATGAACCTTGTCCGTTACACTCAGCTTAACATCCCGGTAAATCCCACTACCAGAATACCAACGGCTACTTGGTTGTTGATTGACCACATGAACGGCGATGGTATTCTCGCTTCCATCCGCATTCAAATAAGGAGTAATATCATAAGAAAAGGCATTGTAGCCATTTGGATAATGACCAACGAATTGTCCGTTTACATAGACTTTGGAATCCATATAAACCCCGCCAAATTCCAAGCGGACCTTCTTATC
>OGXN01002321.1_pt1 | contig 13915 bp, 10 predicted proteins | sample 1576281 | NCBI WGS metagenome assembly OGXN01 (sample SAMEA3541494, study PRJEB24748) | human gut metagenome | biome: human gut; feature: human-associated habitat; material: faeces | place: China | collected 2012
ACGCACCGTTTTCTATATTCTGAATATTCTCCGGAATATAAATTTCAAAAATGCCGGTTCCAACTCCCGAAAACGTTCCTCTTCGAATTCCAATACAATTTTCTGACGGCAGTTCCAGATATCCATCCATCATCTCGCTTTTTGCAGGGTCAAATCCACAGATCATTCCCTCCTGATCAATTTTGAACCCCTGATAATATATATACGCCTCTGCCGGAGACTCTTCCTGTGTCATATCTTCCCCTGGTAAGGTATTCACAATTTCTTCCGGCATCGTCTCAGGAATCACTGGCTGTATGGTCTGACTCTGCACTGTCTCCACCGGTTCTACCGCTTCTTCTTGTGGCATGGCTGACGAAGCTTCAGCTACTTTCTCCGTTTCTATCTGCACATGTTTCTCCATTTCTGCCAGTGTATAGGTCCGGATACTCTCCTGTTTTACCATCTGTCCCAACCGGATCGGAACACTCCATCGTATCGTTTCACCCGCAGTCGCAGCATATGACCTCATATCTTCCTGTAACGGTACCATACTGACGGCATCACCGATTCCAACCAAAAGGCTGACCGTCACAACTCCTGCAATCACTTTCTTTAATCCATCCGGTATGTTCCAGATATGCTGTTTCTCCCAAACGCAATCGCCACTTGTTCTCATTCTTTTTCCATTCTCCCTGCTTTTTCTTTGGTATGCGAAAAAGGAATGCTGCTCTTTTGCAACACTCCTTCTCCTTTGCCTGTTATGGCAAAACTAAACATTGATCTCAGCTTTTACTCCGAGAATTTCTTTATTTTCCTCCAGAAGCGGATAAATCACATTATTTAAGTACGACTCTACCTGCTCTTTCGCACGACCTACATATTTCTGCGGTTCCATCGTCTCTTTCAGCTCTTCCAGACTCATGTTGAACGCAGGATCCGCTGCGATCAACTCCAGAAGATTGTTGTCCAGACCTTTTTCTTTGACATTGCGTCCGGCTTCCATGGAAAGCTCACGAATTCTCTCATGCAGCTCCTGTCTGTCTCCTCCGGCTTTTACCGCATCCATCATGATATTCTCTGTCGCCATAAACGGAAGTTCTGACATCAGACGTTTCTCGATGACTTTCGGATATACTACAAGCCCGTCCACAACATTCAGGCACAGATCCAGGATTCCGTCGATTGCAAGAAATCCTTCCGGCACACTCAGTCTCTTGTTTGCAGAATCGTCCAGTGTTCTCTCAAACCACTGCGTCGCAGAGGTGATTGCCGGATTCAATGCATCGATCATCACATATCTGGAAAGAGACGCGATTCTTTCACTTCTCATCGGGTTTCTCTTATATGCCATGGCAGAAGAACCGATCTGTGTCTTCTCAAACGGCTCTTCCACTTCTTTCAAATGCTGAAGAAGTCGGATGTCATTAGAGAATTTGTGCGCACTTGCCGCAATTCCGGCCAGTACATTCAATACTCTTGTATCCACTTTTCTGGAATAAGTCTGTCCGGATACCGGATAACATGCCTTAAATCCCATCTTTTCTGCGATCATTGGATCGATCTTATCAATCGTCTCCTGATCTCCGTCAAACAGCTCCAGAAAGCTTGCCTGGGTTCCTGTCGTTCCTTTGGATCCAAGAAGTTTTAAACTTCCCAGAACATAATCCAGATCTTCCAGATCCATCTCAAATTCCTGCAGCCAGAGAGTCGCTCTCTTTCCTACCGTAGTTGGCTGAGCCGGCTGGAAATGTGTGAATGCAAGTGTCGGCTGACATTTCTGTGCATCTGCAAATTTTGCCAGTTCTGCGATCACATTGACCAGTTTTGTTCTCACCAGCTTTAAAGCCTCTGACATTACGATCATATCTGTATTGTCCCCTACATAGCAGGAGGTTGCTCCCAGATGGATGATTCCTTTCGCTTTCGGACACTGCACACCATATGCATACACATGTGACATAACATCATGTCTTACTACTTTCTCACGCTCTTTTGCAACATCGTAATTGATGTCCTCCGCATGCGCTTTCAATTCTTCTATCTGCTCGTCTGTAATATTCAGTCCCAGTTCTTTTTCTGTCTCTGCCAGTGCGATCCAGAGTTTTCTCCAGGTTCTGAACTTTTTGTCCGGTGAAAAGATGTACTGCATCTCACGGCTTGCATAGCGCTCGGACAACGGACTTACATAACGGTCATTGCTCATAATCGTATTCTCCTTTTTTCCTATTCAAATGCCAGACTGATATCTTCTCCCGGCACCTCCATCGGATAATTTCCTGTAAAGCAGGCATCACAAAACTTCAGATCGCCTACCATATCTTTTAATTTTTCTACTTCCATATAGCCCAGAGAGTCTGCTCCGATCATCTCACGGATCTCCTCTGTTGTATGAGAGTGCGCGATCAGCTGCTCATTAGACGGCACGTCTGTTCCGAAATAGCACGGATGTAAAAACGGCGGAGAACTGATTCTCACATGTACTTCTGTCGCTCCTGCTTTCTTTAACATCTTGATGATATTTGCACAGGTCGTTCCTCGAACAATGGAATCATCCACCATAACGATCCGCTTCCCTTTTACCACTTCCGGAATCACGTTCAGCTTGATCTTCACACTGGACACACGCTCACTCTGTTTCGGCTTAATGAATGTACGTCCTACATAACTGTTTTTATGAAACGCGGTTCCATAAGGAATCCCGGACTGCTGTGAATATCCCATGGCAGCCACAAGGCCGGAATCTGGAACACCAACCACCAGATCTGCCTCTACCGGATAAGACTGTGCCAGTGCTTTTCCAGCAACAATTCTGGAATGATAGACTCCGACTCCATCGATCGTACTGTCTGTTCTTGCAAAGTAAATATATTCAAAAATACATCTCGCACGTTTTTCTTCCGGCAGCGCCATACTCATGTCCGAAGACATGCCATGCTTTGTAATACTTACGATCTCACCCGGAAGGACATCTCTTACAAACTCTGCCCCGACTGCTGCGATCGCACAGCTTTCAGATGCCAGAAAATACGTATTGTCCCGTTTTCCGATACAGAGTGGTTTCAATCCAAACGGATCCCTTGCCCCGATCATCTTTCTCGGACTGCTGATCACCAGCGCATAGGCTCCTTTGATCTTCTTCATAGCATTTTTTACTGCATCTTCTGCCTTAGAAACATTCAGACGCTCTCTTGCCACATGATAAGCAATAACCTCTGAATCAATAGTCGTCTGGAAAATTGCACCTGTCTTTGACAATTCCTCCCGAAGCTCCACTGCATTGACCAGATTTCCATTGTGTGCGATAGCCAGAGTTCCTTTTACATAATTGATTACCAGAGGCTGTGCATTCTCCACACGGGTACCTCCCGCTGTAGAATACCGTACATGTCCTACTCCCAGATTGCCTTTCAATTCACGTAATGTCTCTTCGTTGAACACATCATCTACATGCCCCAACCCTTTACGTGACAGCACCTTGCGCTGTCCGTATGTGTCAGTTACTGCGATGCCGCAGCTTTCCTGACCTCTGTGCTGGAGTGCAAAGAGTCCGTAATAAATGGAAGACGCAACATCCTGTCCGTCCATATCATATGCGCCAAATACTCCGCATTCTTCTCCCAGTCCTGTTACCACTTTTTCAAAATCACTCATGGATGAACTCCTTCTATTTAATTCCAATACGTCTGAAGACTTCCTGATATGCGTCTTCTACATTTCCCATATCTCTGCGGAAACGGTCTTTGTCCAGTTTTTCATGGGTCTCTTTATCCCACAGACGACATGTATCCGGTGAAATCTCATCTGCAAGGATGATCTCTCCATGGAAACGTCCGAATTCGATTTTAAAGTCGATCAGTTCAATTCCTGCCTCATCAAAGAATTTTCTTAAGACTTCATTCACTTTGAATGTGTACTCTGTGATCTTGTCGATCTCTTCTCTTGTTGCAGCTCCGATTGCAATTGCAAAATAATCATTGATCATCGGATCTCCAAGATCGTCATTTTTATAGCTGAACTCTAAAGTAGGTGCTAACAATTTTGTTCCTTCCTCGATACCGAGTTTTTTAGAAAAGCTTCCCGCTGCCACATTGCGGACGATCACTTCAAGTGGTACGATCTCCACTTTTTTTACAGCTGTCTCACGGTCGCTGAGTTCTTCTACATAGTGAGTCGGAACACCTTCTTTTTCCAGAACCTGGAAAATGTAGTTTGTCATACGGTTGTTGATCACACCTTTTCCTACGATTGTTCCTTTCTTCTCTCCATTGAATGCTGTCGCATCATCTTTATAGTCTACGATCACAACGTCCGGATCTTCTGTCGCAAATACTTTCTTTGCTTTTCCTTCGTAAAGCTGTTCTAATTTTTTCATACGTTCACACCTGTCCTTTTTCTTAAATTTCATTCACTCGATCTGGGATTATCGGCACATCCCGCAGATAGATTATAATACAAGGCAGAGGGAAAATCAATATTCCCTCTGCCTTGTATTTCCTGTGGCTTATTATTTATTTCTCAACAGATAAATAAGATGTTCTTATATATTGTGCTTTATTTATCACTTTTCGCAATTTTTGTTCTGATTTTTTTGCACATTTTCTCACTTTGCTGCAAGCGGTTTTTTCAGCAGAACGATTCCAAGCATTGCCACGACAGAACCTGCCGCAACGGCAGCCAGAAACAGCAGCGGATCGGAAGCTGCAAACGGGATTGCCCCCTCTGTGATAAAGGAAAGTCCCATAATGAAATTCGTTGCCACTGTCTGCTGTTCACTCTTTGTAAACCGGTTTTTAAAAAACAGTGTCGCCAGAGCAATTCCGATCGGCGGAACCATACCTCCAAGCACTGCTCCGAGCAGGACTCTGCTGGATTCTCCCATACTTGCCAGCACCTGATTCAGCCACTCATTGAACGCTCCGACCGGCGGATTGACCACAAATACCATAAGGGCTCCCATTGCCGCGATTCCCAAAAACGGATACAAAAGCATCGGCTTTGTTCCCTCCAGCGCTTTTGGAAGCTTTTCCAGAATTTTCTTTAAACCGAGCATGATCAGTCCTGCCGCAAAACCTGCGATCAGTGCGCCAAAGAAACCAGAAGATACCCAGCCGGCCTCCTCTGCAGCCATTGTCATACCGCTTTTTGCCAGAAGACCTCCTACGATTCCGGGCATCAATGCCGGTCTGTCCGCAAGCGCCATGGCGATATATCCTGCCAGAATCGGGAACATCATTCGCCTTGTTTTCCAGGCTTTCCGCCGCCATATATGTGTGGGCAATCCCTGTGGGACATGCAGTAACTGCCAGTACCCGGTATCCCTCTTCCGGCTGATCCTGCGTCTGTTTTTCTTCTCCGTACTCTTCAGGAAATTTCTTTCTCTCCGCCTCATCAATGTGTGCCAGAAATTCTGTTACATCCGCTGCATCCAGCAGATTTGTCCGAAATTCGTCATCCATTAAAAGCATGGAAAGACGGCTGAGTACTTCCAGATGCACATTATCTTCTGTATTCGGTGCTGCGATCAAAAAAAATCATATGTACCGGCTGTCCGTCCAGTGCATCATAATCCACACCCTGAGGAACCAGCATCGCAGCAAGACCCGGTGCACTGACGGCATCTGTCTTTGCATGAGGAATGGCAATTCCCTCTCCGATCCCTGTCGTTCCTTCCTCTTCTCTCTTTAACACACCTTCTTTATAACGCTGCAGATCGTTGATATTTCCTCCTTTTGCCATCAGTTCTACCATCTGATCAATGGCCTGTCCCTTACTTTCGGGTGTTCCGGAAAGCTCCACACTTTCTCTCTTCAAAAGATCCGTGATTTTCATACCTTTTCCCTTTCAAATCTGATATTCGCTGTACGGTCTGTCCAGCAGTTTTACAATATCCTCCCTGGATGCCAGCCAGGACTGAAATGCCGTCGCACTTCCCGCTGCAGTTCCAAGCTCCAGTGCACGCTCATAAGAGCCAGTATTGAGATATCCCGCCAGAAATCCTGCCACCATAGAATCTCCGGCACCGACAGAATTTACAACCGTGCCATTGTGCGGCTGCTTTTTGTATATCTCACCGTCTTCTGTCACAAGGATCGCTCCGTCTTTTGCCATAGAAACCAGTACATTTCTTGCACCTCTTTCCTGCAGCTTTTTCGCATGAGCGATGATCTCTTCTTCTGTAGTAAGCGTCGTCTGGAACATTTCTCCAAGTTCATGATTGTTCGGCTTGATCAAAAACGGATGATATTTCAATACATTCAACAGCAGATCTTTTGTAGCATCTACCACAACTTTGACATCCTTATCTTTCAAACACATCAGAATCCATTCATAAATATTCTCCGGCAGAGTCGACGGAATACTGCCCGCCAGAACCAGTACATCTCCTGCCTTCAAGGATTTCAGCTTCTCAAACAACTCCTGGATCGCTGTTTCTGTAATCTTTGGTCCTTGTCCGTTGATCTCTGTCTCCTGTCCTGCGTTGATCTTGACATTGATCCTTGTCTGCCCGTCTGCAAGCGGTATAAAATCTGTCTTTGCGCCAAACTCCAGGAGCATCTCCTGCAATGCTTTTCCTGTGAATCCCGCAGTAAATCCAAATGCTGTACTCTCCAGACCCAGATTGGAAAGGATCACAGAAACATTGACTCCTTTTCCTCCCGGATAAACTGCTTCACTTGTTGTCCGGTTGATTTCTCCCGGCACCAGCTGTTCTGCCTGTACTACATAGTCTAATGATGGATTGAATGTCACTGTATAAATCATGATTCTGCCTCCTCTATATTACTGCATGTTTGAAATACCGGATCACTGATATGATCCGTAATGATCTGTGCATCTTCAAACCTCGCAAATGTGACGGATGATACATGACCGAATTTGCTCGAATCTGCCAGAACATATGCCTCTCTGCATCTCTTCATTGCAGCTTCTTTTACCAGTGCTTCGCTGATATCCGGTGTCGTATACCCTTTCTCCAGATGAATTCCATTCGTGCCAAAGAAGCCTTTTGTAAAGTTATACTTATTCAGCCACTCTACCGCAGCTCCTCCGACTAAAGCCTGTGTATCCTCTTTCAGCTCGCCTCCCGGCAAAAACACCCGGCAGCCTTTTTCTGCCAGACACTTTGCATGCAGAATTCCATTCGTCACATACACGGCCTCCCTCTCTGAAATCGCCTCTGCCAATGACGCTGTGCTCGTTCCTGCATCGATATAAACAAAATCCTCCTGACCGATCAGAGCCGCTGCCAGCTTTGCAATGCTGCGTTTTTCCTCTACATACAGCCCCTCTCTTTCTGAAACCTTTGCATCCTTTGTCGTATATGCCCCATTCAGTACAGTTGCTCCCCCGTGGACTTTCAACAAGGCTCCTCTTTTATGAAGCTGTGTCAGGTCTCTTCTGATCGTAGACTCTGAAGTATCCAGAAGTTCTGTCAGCTCTGTTACAGTCACTGTTTTTTTTTCGTTTACGATCTTAAGAATTTCGCGAAACCGCTCTTCTGCCAGCATTTTCCTCATCCTTTCTTTCATTTTCAATCATTTTCGTTTCCTTTATCCTTATAATATAATCATTTTCAATCAAAATCAATCACATTAATTCAAAAAAATATCCAAATCTGATCACTCTGATTTGGATACTTTTACTAAATACTCTATATGTGACTCCTCCGGTACTGCTGTTTCCACTTGTCTGTCAGCTGCTCTGACATCTCCATCTGGATTCCTTCCCGGATTTCTTTCATCTCGCTGCGCAGCTCTGTATTGATCTCCGCATAGGTGTCATTTTTCGTAAGAAGGATATGATATTCCTCCATCGACATATACTTATAAGACGCATACAAATACGGCTTTAACAACTTTGGATCTTCGCAGATCTGATACGCCCTGTCATACATCCGTGCCGCCTGCTGATAGAGGAACATTCTTCCATAGGCAGACCCCAGACTTGCATAGATCTTTCCATAAAACTTGGGATCTGTATTCTCATCCTCCCCTTCATTTAAGATTGCCTGATACACAAGGATCGCTTCTTCCACTTCTCCACTTTCCAGAAGATTGTCTCCTTTGTATTTCTGCCGCTCAATGTCCTTCTGGTTTTTGAGCCGCTCCAGAACATTCTGGATTCGGATCATCTCCGCTTCCTTGTAGATTCCGGAACTCTTCAAAATCGTGAGTACAAATTTTTCCACACTTCCCCGCATCCGGATCACATCCCGAAGCTGGTCTGCAAGCTCCCTTTTCCCGATGTCCTCTTCCAGCCATCCGCACAGCTGCTCGTTCATAATCGTATAATCGATCAGGTAGAGATTATTGCAGAGATAATAGCACAGCTCTTCCATTGTAAATATCTTACAGTGGATCCTCGTAATTTCATACGGATGGGCCGCATGCTGATCATGACATAGAATTAAACTTCCCATCATTTCCTCCTAAATGTATAATCTTCTCTTCCTGAAAATCGGTCGGCGGGAAAAACTCTCCGAATCCTACATCCCGCACCGTGATCTTACATGTTTTTTCATCTAAAAATAACGTCTCGATCTGAAGCCGCATGGAATACTCGCCTCTCTTGGGAAGCCTTCCAAGCGGGATCACCTCCGTCTTTAACGTACCCTGTACCAGAGACTCAATATGAAGCTCGATATCTTCTGTATCCTCTAAAAGCACTTCCCACTGATTGTTGGATTCATACCAGTGCGATCCCCAGGATACGATCGGATACCACATCTCCTGTCCATTCACCCGCATATTCACAGTGATCTGATCTGTCAGCTTGTCTTCGGAAAGATAAACCGGATCCTCAATGTGCATAAACATCTTGCGGTATGCGGTATAACAGGCACCCTTGCTGTACAGATTGTTTCCGATAAACGCCCTTCTTCCATTGCACAGGACTCTCAGAGAAGTCGGATACCAGTTATTCTCAAATCCCTCTCCGGTCAGAAAGACCGAAGATACGATCCGCTTGTCAAACACGCCTTCAATAAACCGGCAGAATCTCATATCCGCATCTTTTGCCTTGTCCGCATTGAGCACCGGATACACGGCTGCCAGTTCTTTTATATGTGCACTTGCCACTTCGTCCACTGTCACAAAAATCGTCTTTCCGCCTCCAAGCCCCGGCTTCAGCCTTCTGAGCATATACGCTTTAATCTCATTTCTGTCACAGCAAAACAACGCCGCCTCATACTGCCAGAGTTCTTTTGGCTGATAAAACAGATAATTGCAGAAACTCTCTTTGTAATCCTGAATGAAAATATGCCGTTTATCAATATTCATCCGTACTGCGATTCCCCGCAGCATCTGCGCCAGCTCTTCCGTCAGCTCCGGAACGCTGAACACGATCCCGTTGATCTTGGGAAACGACTGAAGCGACAGTTCGATAAATTTAGCAAGCAGCCACACTGCTTCATAGGATTCTTCTCCAAATTCAATTTTTTCCCCTGCCAGGCTTTTATCCAGTAACCGGTTTACGGTGAATCCTTCTTTCAAGCTGGCCAGACGTTTTGCTTCTTTTCCGTATGCCCAGGTATCACGCAGCTTTCCGATGACCAGAGGGATCTGGTAATTATCCGCATCTACTTCCATCGTCTCCGGCTCTGCCATTTCTTCATTATAAAAACTGATCTGACAGGTCTTTTCATTAATCTCGTAACCTATAATATTGCCTTGTCCCATAGGAGTCAGCCTCCTTAATACTGTTCAAACATATGCGCGGCGATTGCATCTTCCTGTGCATATGCTTTCATCTTTTCTTCTTTTTCACTGCCCTCTGAAAGTAAAATATCATTCAGTCGTCCATATCGCCCGGATTCTCCAAACACAGCATCCTTCATGCAGCACTCTTTATCACTTCGGTAAGTGTTGCCATCAATGGTCTCCTTGAAATAATATTTCAACCGCTCGTTGGAGAACAGCACAAATTTCTTCACATAGAGATTCTCATACATCGGCGTAAGCACCTCTGTAGCATAATCTACCGCCTCTGAATTTTCTTTCTGAAGCTGATAGTAGAGCATTACACGGCTTCCCTTCTGCCCTTTGTACTCGATCAGCGTCTTATCCCAAAGCTGCAGCTCAATGAGCCATTCCTTTTCGTATGCCAGAAAGAACGGAAAATAAATCTGCTTGCCGCACAGCTCCTGTAAGAATTTTTTCAGGGTCTTACGCACAGTCGTCGTATATTCTCTGGTGGAATAATATTTTAATACGGCGATCTTGCAGATGTCGATCGTTTCTTCACCCTTTTCATATTCCTTACAGATGATATCAATAATACTTCTGCTCATCCTGCGCTCTTCCACTACATATTCTCTGGACATATACGCCAGATATGCCTGCTGCAGTCTGAAATAAGCTCCCTCTTCATAATATTCTTCAAAGATCGGAACCTCTCCGAACAACTCTTCCGAGAACAACATCTGTGTGATGATCCTCTCCGCCAGCTTCTGAGTGTGTACCTCATACTCTCTTGCTTCTCTCCAGAGCAGTTTCATGTCTGTAGTCGCTCCGCAGTAGTAATTCGCAAGATACGTCAGGATCACTCTGTCAAACTGCTTTCTTTTAAACATCTCAAAACACACGTAGGTAAGGAAATCATCACATTCATAATTGTTTTCACGGATCGTACGGCTGCACAGTCCCATGATCTCTTCTTCCCCGTAATTTTCAATGCCATACTTGCGCACAGTCTCAAGAGAAAGCTCTTCTACCTTCTCCTCCTGACGGTTCTGCTTCAGACTGTTCATATACCGCTTGCAGATATCCATGTAACGAAGCTCATAGAACAGGCGCTTGCTTTCATATGGAATAGAATCTGTATAATGTCTTCCATCCTTGCTTTCCCATACAAGCCGGTCTGTCTTTGCATACAAAAATACCCTTGCCCCTTTGTCCGTATACGGCGCCTTCTGCGTGATCGTTCCATCCTCTGCGATCACATGAATAAATTTCATATTCGGTACCTTTGTTGTGATCTCATAAGCATGGCAGATATCGTACAGTGCTTTGATCTGCTCTGCTTCCATAGAATCTTCTGTCAGAAAACGCTTGTATATAATGCGGAGCATGGGATCAATATTTCTGCGCTCCAGCTGATTCCACGCAAACGCTTCCATCTCATCTCTGTAATGCGCATAAATCTCACTGGATTCATCCTCATAAGTGATCAGGTTTGAATACAAAAGCGCCCGTTTATGGAAATCCAGATTATTTCCATGCATAAAGTAAAGATACACGGAACGCGGCAGTGCTTTATTGACTCTGCCAGGCTGGATCGCAGCCATATAAAACTCGTACAGCTGTGCAATCTTTAATTCCGACTCCACTGCTTTTTCATACCATTTAAAAAAGCAGTTTTCCATGCAGCTTCCCTTGATCAGAAGTGTACAGATTGCAGTCAGGATCATGGACTCTTCATACATCCCGTAGGAAAGCACCAGAGTCTCATAAAGATAGCGGTCAAAGCTTTTCAGCTGACTTGCCAGATTGGCTGTATATAATGCCAGTTCCTTTGTCATCAGTTTGTGTTTGGCTGCAAAATACAACACCCGCACTTCAAAGATGCCCAGTTTTTTCAAGGAAGAACTCTTCTCACGGAAACACCGGAAGGCTTCCAGATAGAACCAGATACTGCGTGTCTTTTCCTCATAGAAGTGATGCTCCAAAGCTCTGAGACGTTCACTGATGATCTTGTACTCAGAGTCTACATTCACCAGCATGCAGAGGATCTTCCAGCTATCGGGATGCTTCATATAGGATTTTGAAAGCTCTTCTGCCACTCTGCGTGTCCCGATCGAATCATTGGAAAGCAGCGTGGTCAGATACAAATAATAGGAACTGATCTCTACATTTTTTCCGATTGCAAACCGGTTGTAATTGTAAGATTCCAGAATCCATTTTGCCTCTTCAAACCGTTTGCCCAAAAGACAGATATGTGCATGTACCAGAAGATACATCTCATTGTCCTCATCCAGACTCCGCAAATGCTCGATCTTCTTTAAGGACTCCTCGCACCAGGTGTTCATATCCAGCTTGCCGCTCTCATAAACAAGACAGCGCTTTAAAATACTTGCAAACTCTTTATCCCGCTCCCGTCTCTCTTCATCTCTGCAGACATCCTTCTCTACCACGATCTCATAGGTCAGTATCTCATACGGGGACTCCAGGATGATCTGCCCGAAGTTGCTTCCCCAATGGAGCTTTGTATAGTCGATGATATATTCCAGCCGATACGCATTCCCGATGAACTCCTCCGTAGTAACCTTGGTATGCTCCACACTTAAAAATTCACCTTCGGTACGTACATCAATGGTCAGATATCCCCACGTATTCTTCTTGATCGTAAAGGTATCTTTTCTGGATTCCTGAAGAGAAATAAATGCCCTGCTCTCCTCTTCCAGCGTCAGAAAAATCTTCTCTTTCTGCTTGCAGCCCACCAAAAACTCTTCCAACGCCTGCTGATCCAGCTCCCATTTTCTCATATTGTCATACAATGCCTGAATCCGCTTATCCTCATACTTCAGGATCTCATAAAAATCTCTGGAACGGAACAGCTTTTCTGCCTCCGCCGGATCCCGAAAAGACAGCTTCTTAAAATCTTCCAGACTCTGTACTTTTCCATAAGTTGTCATTACAAACGGCTTTTCAATAATGGCAGTAAATGCCACCTCATACTCTCCGCCATTGCACACAATGGTAAATTTTCCGTGTTCCACATGTCCCGGAACCAGACCGGATCCGTCATATGTATAAGAGATGTTCACCGGATTCCCATCAAATCCCTGCTCCTCACAGCGTACCCGAAAAGACGATGGATAAACCAGTCCACGGATTGTCCCCTCTCCCTGATTCTGGAGAGAAAAGCTTCCTTTGTACATCTCGCCTTCTCCGACACGCATGATGATCCGCGTCTCCGGGAAAATAATCTCCGGCTGTGGAATATGAAAATCTCCTTTTGAAAGGCGTTTAATTTTATTCTTCAAATTCGTCACCTGCTCATTCTTCTTACGTTGCATTTTTTTGTAAACACACTATAATAAAGTATTATAACATCAACACTGTATTTCTTGCAACGGTGGAATCAAAGAATTTAAAAGGGGATTGTATACATGAATACAAAACTGGAATTTCACGGAAGTGATATTGAAAAAGTGTGCGAACACTACGGATTAAAAAAAGATGATATTGTCAATTTTGGTGCTAACGTAAATCCGCTCGGACTTTCCGAACAGGTAAAAAAAGCTCTTGCAGCTCATCTGGATCTGCTCTCTTCCTACCCGGATCGGAGCTATACCAGTCTTAGAAACATACTCTCCACATACTGTCAGATTCCTGCAGACTTTATCCTGCCGGGCAATGGTTCCAGTGAACTGATTTCCCTGCTGATTGAAGAGCGCCGTCCAAAGCATACGATGATCCTTGGGCCCACTTATTCCGAATACTCCAGAGAACTTGGATTTTCAGACAGCACGATCGACTGCTTTTATCTGAAACCAGAACAGGATTTCCAATTGTCTGTAGAGGAACTGTGTCTGGCGCTGGCTAAAAAGCAGATTGATTTTCTTATTTTATGCAATCCGAACAATCCGACTTCTTCCGTAATTTTTCATCCGGAGCTGATAAAGCTGCTGGAGTTTTGTCAGGATCACAACATCTTTGTGATGATCGATGAAACGTACGTGGAGTTTGCACCTGATGTAGATGCCGTCACCGCAGTTCCTTTGACCCAAAATTTCCAGAATCTGATGGTACTGCGTGGTGTTTCCAAATTTTTTGCCGCTCCTGGTATGCGGTTCGGGTACGGTATCACCGGAAATGCTGAATTTCTCAAAAAATTGAAGAGCAAACAGATTCCATGGTCATTAAACAGCCTTGGCGCATTTGCCGGCGAACTTTTGTTTCAAGACAAAGAGTATATAAAAAAGACACGCAAT
>OGXN01002322.1_pt1 | contig 13914 bp, 8 predicted proteins | sample 1576281 | NCBI WGS metagenome assembly OGXN01 (sample SAMEA3541494, study PRJEB24748) | human gut metagenome | biome: human gut; feature: human-associated habitat; material: faeces | place: China | collected 2012
GACCTGCACCAGCTGCGCGGACGTGTGGGCCGCAGCAATCAGAAAGCCTACTGCTACCTGCTTTCGCCGCCCGACGAGCTGCTGTCGTCCGATGCGCGCCGCCGCCTGCGGGCCATCGAGGAGTTCTCCGATCTGGGATCGGGCTTCAATATCGCCATGCAGGACCTCGATATCCGCGGCGCGGGCAACCTGCTGGGAGCCGAGCAGAGCGGATTCATCGCCGATATCGGTTTCGAGACCTATCAGAAGATCATGAACGAAGCGATTGCCGAACTGCGCGCCGAGGGACTGCATGTCGCGGGCCTGAACGATTCGGAACAGGAGGTGGTCGAGCAGCTGCGCTATATCGACGACGCGCATATCGAAATCGAGGTCGAAGCCGGTCTTCCCGACTCCTATGTGGCGCAGCAGGCCGAGCGCCTGAAGCTCTACCGGGAGCTGGATTCGACCAAGGACGAGGAGGCGCTGCTGGCCTTCGGAGAGCGTCTGGCGGACCGTTTCGGCCCTCTGCCACGTGAAACCGAAGAGCTGCTCAACGTGGTGCGCCTGCGCTGGGAGGCGATCCGGCTGGGCATGGAGCGCGTGAAGGTCAAGAACGGGCTGATGATCGTGCATTTCGTCGGCGAGCAGGACTCGCCCTACTACAAGAGCGACACTTTCATGGACCTGCTCCGCAAGGTCACGCAGAATCCCGGCAGATTTGTGTTGAAACAGCACAATAATCGTCTGGCGATGACCGTTAGGAATGTCAAAGACATTGAAGACGCATATAAAACGTTGCAGCAGCTTTGAATTTAGTAGTAGATATCGGAAACACCCTTGTGAAACTCGCTGTTTTCGACCGGGGGGAGATCGTTTTTCAGCGCTGCGTGGAGCGGCTGCATCCGTCGATGCTCGAAGAGCTGTTCGCGGCATGGCCCGTGCGCCGGGCCGTCGTGGCTTCGACGCGCGGCGAAGTGGACGAAGTGGCCGATCTGCTCCGGCCGCGCGTGGAGTATCTGCTGGAGTTCTCTTCGCAGACGTCCGTACCCATCGGCAAAGCCTACCTGACGCCCGAAACCGGCTGGCCGCGGCGGTCGGCGCCACGGTGCTTTATCCGGGCCGCAACGTGCTGATCGTCGATTTCGGTACGGCGGTGACCATCGATCTGGTGACGGCCGACGCAACGTTTCGCGGCGGGTGCATATCGCCGGGCATGAAGACCCGTTTCAGGGCGCTGCACGACTATACGGCCAAACTGCCTTTGTGCGCCGCTACCGAAAGCGAAGAGCTTGCGGGGCTTACCACCCGGCAGGCCATCGAGCTGGGCGTGATGAACGGAATCGCGTTCGAGATCGAGGGTTATGCGGCCCGCATGCGCAGCCAAATAGAGGATTTATGCGTAATTTTTACCGGAGGAGACGCGAATTTCTTTGTTAAACGAATTAAAAATACGATATTTGCGAATTGTAATCTGGTTTTTTGCGGATTGAATAGAATTTTAGAGTACAATGCAAGTGAAGAACACCTTAATTAAACTGGTTGTCATTGCAGCCGTGATGATTCCCTATGCCTCAGCGGCCCAGACAAGCAGTATTAACGCATTCTCTCCCTACACGATGTACGGCATCGGCGAACAGAACACGCCCGGCACCCTGCCGATGCGTTCGATGGGCGGTGTAGGTGTGGCCATGCGCAGTTCGGGCGTGGTCAATCTGCTCAATCCGGCGGCTTTCAGCGCCGCGCCGCAGAAGAGTTTCCTCTTCAACTTCGGGCTGGAGGGCCAGAATTACTACAACTCCCAGAAGGTCGACGGCATGTCGAAAAGCACGGCCTACAACACCTTCAACTTCCATGACATCGCATTTCAGCTGCCGCTGGCCAAGAAGCTCGGTCTGGGCTTCAGCCTCACGCCTTACAGTTCGGTGGGTTACAGGACCAAGTATTACCACGAATACGATCCCGAAGACCCCATTTACGCCAACGTCGGCAATATTCAGTACAACTACCAGGGCGAGGGCGACGTGACGGAGGTCAAACTCGGCGTCGGCTGGGAACTTTTCAAGAACTTCTCGCTGGGTATCGCCGCGCAGTATTACTGGGGCGATATCGACCGTTCGTTCGTGATGACCCCGACCCCGATCACGGGCGACGGCTCCTACTCTTCGACGGTAGGCACCGACAACTACAGTATTTCGAGCATCAAGGGACAGATCGGCGTGCAGTGGAACGCCATCCTGAATCAGAAACGCGCCCTGACGCTGGGCGCCGCCTATGATTTCGGCGGCGACCTCAATCCCACGGTGACGAAAAATATCTATGTGGGCGACCTCTACAACTCCAGCGTAAAGGGCGATACGACGCATTTGGCACTCGTATTGCCCCGTCAGCTTTCGGTGGGCGCCTTCTACCAGACCTCCAAGTGGACGATGGGGGTGGATTACGTCTATCAGGACTGGGGCGGCCGCAACAGGCAGACCGAATCCACCGGCGTCAGCGGACCGGACCGGAGCGCCTTTGCGGTGGCGTATACCGATACGCATACGATCAAGGCCGGCGTGGAGTACACCCCCAACCGCTACGATGTGCGCAATTTCCTGAAACGCTGGTCCTACAGAGCCGGATTCCGTTACGGAACCCACAACCAGACCTACAACGGCGACAAACTGGGACAGTATGCCGTGACGCTGGGCGTCGGCGTGCCCGTGAAGTTCCTCGCCATCTCGTCCATAGACGTCGGCGTCGAATACGGCCGCCGCGGTTACAACTTGGCCGAACGCCTCGGACTGGTGCGGCAGCAGTATTTCAAATTCTCGATCGGCTTCACGCTCTTTGCCGGCAGCGAGAACGGCGAGTACTGGTTCCTGCGGCCTAAATACGATTAGTTTTTGACCCGAAAATTTGCACTTTTGGAGAACCGGCAGTAAATTGCATTGGATTTCGGTACATCCGACGGACACTAAAACATATAAAATTAAATACAAAAATTAATCTCTGACCGATGAAAAACGTTAAAATTCTGCTTTCCGCTGCTCTTGTATTCGTAGGGGCGACGGCTCTGGCTCAGGACTTCAGCGCTCCGCAGTACGAGAAGTGGGGAGACACGCCCGAACAACGCGAAAAGAACATTCTGAACAGCAACTTCCTCAAGGAGTCGTGCGACAACCGCGACTACAATGCCGCTGCTCATTATCTGAATGAACTCATCAACAGCGTTCCGACCGCTTCGGTCTCGTTCTACCAGCGTGGCGCCGTGATCTACAAGAACAAGATCAACCGCGCCAAGAGCGTCGCCGAGAAGAATACGTATATCGACTCGCTGATGCTTATGTACGACCTGCGCACCAAGTATTTCGGAGACCATCCCAAGCAGGGTACCGCTTTCATTCTCGATCAGAAGGCGCGCGAGTTCCTGCGCTACAAGCCCAACGACCGCAAGGGTATCCGTGAAGCGTTCCGTGCCGCAATCGAGGCCGGCGGCGACAATACCGATCCCGAAACCGTCGTGGCTTATTTCAGCAACCTCTGCGACGACTACAAGAACACCGACGAGGTGCTGCCCGACGAGATCATCGCCGAGTACGACCGTCTGACGCCGTTCTTCGAGAAGAATCCCAATGCCAACGAGTACAAGGCGCAGTTCGATGCCGCGTTCGGTCTGAGCGGTGCGGCAAGCTGCGAGAATCTCGAAAAGCTCTTCCGCGGCAAGCTCGAAGCGGCTCCCGACGACGAGGCGCTGCTGGCGCAGGCCGTGGCGCTGATGTCGCGCGCCAAGTGCGACGGCGACTTCTATTTCACGCTCGCAGAGAAATACTATGCCGTGAAACCCTCTTCGGAGACCGCCATGTTCCTTGCGCAGGCTTTCCAGAGCAAGGGCGACTACGCCAAGGCGATCAAATACCTCAACGAGGCGCTTGCCGTCGAGCAGGATCCTGCGGAGCGTCAGCTGCTGCTGGTGCGCATCGCGCTGATCGACTTGGTTGCAAACGATATCCCCGGAGCCGCTTCCGCTGCGCGTCAGGCCCGCGACCTGAATCCTGAGGACGGCGTGCCCTATTACGTGCTGGCTCAGTGCTATGCCATTTCGGCTGCCAACTGCGGCGGTTTTGCCGGTCAGGCTACCTTCTGGGCCGCTTACGACACGATGGCGAAAGCCATCGAACTGCTGCCTGCCGATTCGGAATACATCGAGTCTGCCAAAACGTCGCTGAATGCGTTCCGCAGCCGTTTCCCGACCTCGGAGGAGTGCTTCTTCAACGAGCTGCAGGCCGGTTCCCGCTATACCGTGACCTGTGGTACGGCCGCCGGTGTCGTGACTTCCGTACGTCCCCGTTAGTAAATGAACAGGCTCATCGCAAGATACGCCATGGTAGCACTCTCCGTTATGGGGAGTGCTATCTTGCTATTCTCCTGCGAACGCGACGAGGCGGAGGATGCTGCGGCTTCCGAAGAGACGATGAGAACCGAATACAGTGAAAATCTGTCGATCGTCGAATCGCAGAACGGCCGCCGTTCCTACCATTTCGTAACTCCGCTGGTCGAGGGCTATTCGCTGGCCCGCGAACCTTACCGCGAGTTCCGCAAGGGAGTCAAGATCACCACTTACAAGGACGATTCGCTCTCCACGGTCGATGCCGTGCTGACGGCCAATTACGCCATCTACTACGAGAACCGCAAATTGTGGGAGGCCAAAGGCAATGTCGTGGTCGTCAAATCGGACGGCAAGAACCTCTACACGCAGCAGTTGTTCTGGAATCAGCAGACCAAGAAGATCTATTCGAATGTCGATTCGAAAATCGTGCAGAACGACGGACGCGACGTCTTTATCGGCGAAGGTTTCGAATCCGACGAGGAGTTCAAGGACTGGCGTTTCCGCCGCATGAAAGGCCGCATGGAGGTCGAGGTCAAACCCACCGAACAGGAGGTCGAGGTCGTTCCTGATTCGACTGCCGGAGGCCGGACGGGTGCGTCGGGACCTGTCCCTGCGCAGCAGTCCGGCAAAACCGCCGCTGCATCCGCCGGCGAGCCTATGCCCGAACCCGCTGTCAAGCCCGCCGTCGCTCCGGTTCCGGTCCGGCGGCCCGTTCGCAGGGATGCGCCCGGCAGACCGGCGTCCGCAGGGGAGCCTGCCGAAGCCCGGCCCAGAACGGAACAGCAGCAGATGAAGCCGGTGGATCTGAAACTGGACGATGACGAGATACAATCAACCCAATAAGAGATGCTTACTTCGGTCATACTGATTGTCCTGATGCTGTTGCTGTCGGCATTCTTTTCGGGTATGGAGATCGCTTTTACGAGCAAGAACCGCCTGAAACTGGAGATCGACCGCAAGCAGAGCCGCATGTTCGACCGCATAGCGGATATATTCTCCCGCCACCCCGGACAGTATATCACCACGATTCTGGTGGGCAACAATATCGCGCTGGTCATCTACTCGCTCTACATGTCGCTGCTGCTGCGCGGTATTTTCTACGCGCTGGGGTGGGAGAGCATCGCCCGGAACGGTTCCGTGGCGATCGAAACCGCCGTTTCGACCGTCATCATCATCTTTTTCGCGGAATTCCTGCCCAAGTCGGTCTTCCGCAACAATCCGAACTTCTATTACCGCGCGCTGGCGCCGGTAATCTATTTCTTCTATTTGCTGCTCTATCCGATCGCGCGGCTGACGACGCTCATTTCGCACGGTATCCTGCGTCTGACGGGCCGCCGCGTCGAAGAGCGGACGACGACGCACAGTTTCGACCGCGAGGACCTCGCGTCGCTGCTCGACACCAACAGTTCCGAGCCGCGTCCCGAACCCGACAACGAGCTGAAGCTGTTCCAGAACGCGCTGGATTTCGCCGACCTGCGGGTGCGCGACTGCATGGTGCCGCGCGTGGACGTCGAGGCAGTGGACATCGACGATACGACCATCGAACAGCTCACGGCGCGTTTCGTCGATTCCAAGTATTCGCGCATCTTCGTCTGGCGCAAGAGCATCGACAACATCATCGGCTATATCAACTCGAAGAGTCTGTTCACCCGTCCGGCCAGTATTTCCGACGTGATGATGCAGGTCAATTTCGTTCCCGAAACCATGCCGCTGCAACTGGTGCTGCAGAACTTTATCAAGCACCGCACCAACATCGCCGTGGTGATCGACGAATTCGGCGGCACGGCGGGCGTCATTTCGCTCGAAGACGTGCTGGAGCAGATTTTCGGCGAGATCGAGGACGAACACGACGTGCCCGACCTGACCGAAAAGCAGGTCGGCCCCGACGAGTATGTCCTCTCGTGCCGTCTCGAAGTGAAATACCTCAATGAGAAATACGGTCTGGGTATCGAGGAGAGCCGCGAATACGATACGCTGGCGGGTTTCATCATCTTCAATTACGAGGGGATTCCCACGGCCGGAGAGACCGTTTTCGTCGGCGGTCTGCAGGTGCGAATCCTGCGTACGACGCGTTCGCGGATCGACTTGGCGCGGGTCCGGAAGTTGTGAGAATTTTTATGGCATAATAAGGGCCTTTTCCGAATAAATTTACTACCTTTGACTGCTAATTCGAAACAATACGAATAATTTACAATTTATATGGCAAGTTTAAACACTTTACGCACCAAGTTCGGCATCGTGCTGTCGATTGTCATCGCAGGCGCCCTCTTGGCTTTCATTCTCTCCCTGAAGACCGAAATGGGCTTCTCAGGCAACGACCCCCGGGTCGGTGTTATCGACGGTGAAAAGATCAACTATTCGGAGTATTACAACCAGTACGAGCAGGTCAAGGCGCAGAGCGGTGCTCAGGAGAGCAACGAACAGCAGTCGGCGATGCTTGCCAACGCTGCATGGCAGGCCCTGATCGGCAAATACGTGCTGACTCCCGGATTCGACAAGATGGGCCTTCGCGTTACCGAGCCTGAACGTATGTCGATGGTCAGCGGCCAGCATCCTTCGCAGGCTTTCTACAATGCCTTCGCGGATCCCCGCACGGGTGAGTACAACGTCGCCGCCGTTCACCAGTTCCTCTCCGAGGCCGAAGCCAACGCGCAGGCGCAGCAGGCTTGGGCGCAGCTCAACGAGCAGGCCCGCATGGAGCGCGAGGTCGCCAAGTTCCTCGGCCTGATCAAGGGCGGTGTGTATGTCAACTCGCTCGAAGTGGCCAACGGTGTGAACTCCGCCAACAACACCTATGCCGGCAAGTGGGCCGGTAAGAAATACTCGGCCGTTCCCGATTCGCTGATTCAGCTCAAGTCGAGCGACATCAAGGCGTATTACAACAGCCACAAGAACATGTTCAAGCAGACGCCGTCGCGTGCGCTTTCGTATGTCGTGTTCGAGGTTTCTCCGACCGACGACGACATGCTGGCGCTCGAAAAGAGCGTCGCCGAGGTCGGCGCGCAGTTCGCCGCCACCGAAGAGCTGAAGTCGTTTGTCCGCGCCAACCGCAACGGCAAAATCGCCGACAACTACGTCTCGGCGAAGCAGCTTTCGGAAGAGGAGGCCAAGGCCCTGCTCGACGGCGCCACCTACGGTCCCGTACTGAAGAACAACGAGTGGACGATGGCCCGCGCGCTGGATACCAAGATCGTTCCCGACTCGATGGGCATCCGCCACATCGTACTTCCCTATACGCAGGAGGCGCTGGCCGACAGTCTGCTGACCGTGCTCAAGGGCGGTGCCGACTTCGCTCAGGTCGCTGCGCAGTATTCGGTTTATGACGCTACCGCCGCCAACGGCGGCGAGGTGGGCGTCATGCCGTTCTCGGCCTTTTCGGGCGAATTCGCTGCAGCGCTTGCCAATGCGAAAACCGGCGATATCGTGAAGATCGCTTCCGGCGACGCCATTCAGCTGATGCAGGTTTACCGTGCCGACAAACCGTCGAAGCACGTTCAGGTCGCTTCGATCACCTATCCGGTCGAGGCTTCGGCCGCTACCCGCCGCGACATCCACAATCAGGCCGGCACCTTCTCTGTGAACGCCAAAGGTTCGGTCGAAGCGTTCAACGACGCCGCTTCGGCTGCCGCCGTTACTCCGCGCATCGCGTCGCTGGCGCAGGGCGAGCGTACGATCCGCGGTCTTGAGGATTCGCGCGACGTCGCCCGCTGGGCTTACGGCGCCGAGGTGGGCGATGTTTCCGAAATCTTCCCGGTAGGCAAGGATTATGTGATCGCCATGCTGACCGAGATCGACGACAACGAATTCGCTCCCCTCGAAAAGGTTTCGGCACAGATCCGTGCTCAGGTACTCCGCGACAAGAAGTACGACTATATCGTGAAGGAGCTTTCCGGCTCCACGCTCGACGAGCAGGCCAAGAGTCTCGGAACCGAAGTCGCAGACTTCGACAACGTGACCTTCGGGGCTTTCTATGTGAACGGTCCCGGTTTCGAGCCTCGTCTGATCGGCGCTATCTCGTCTACGACCGAGAAAGGCGTTCTCTCGGCTCCGGTCAAAGGTCTGAGCGGCGTATATGTCTTCGAGGTGGACGACATCCAGACCTCGGACAAGCAGACTGCCGAAGGCGAGAAGGTGCGTGCGCAGGCTATGGCCGAGAGCATGGCGCAGCAGTTCTCGGTGCAGGCTATCCAGCAGATGGCCAAGATTCAGGACCTGCGCGGAAAATATTTCTAAACCCGATTTTCGAGACATAAAAGAACGCCGGAGTATTCCGGCGTTCTTTTTGTTATTTTTGTGTATATTTAGGAGTCGTATTAAAACTTATCGCATACCGTTATGAATAATTTCATTTATCACAATCCTACGAAACTGGTTTTCGGCAAAGGACAGATCGCCAGACTCGGCAAACTGATCCCTGCCGACAAGAAGATCATGATTACCTTCGGCGGCGGCAGCGTGCGCCGCAACGGGGTTTACGATCAGGTCGTGAAGGCGCTCGAAGGGCGCGACTGGGTCGAATTCTGGGGCATCGAACCCAATCCCTCCGTCGAGACGGTCCGCGAGGCCGTGGCTTTGGGCCGTGAGAACGGTTCCGACTTCCTGCTGGCCGTGGGCGGCGGATCCGTCATCGACGGTACGAAACTCATCGCTGCGGGCCTGCTCTACGACGGCGATCCGTGGGATATCGTGCTCAAGGGGCAGGCGGATAAAACCGTTCCGCTGGGCACCGTCCTCACGATGTCGGCCACGGGTTCGGAGATGAATTCGGGTTCGGTCATTTCGCGTCAGGAAACCAAGGAGAAGTACGCCTTCTACGGCGATTATCCGGTCTTCTCGATTCTCGATCCAGAAACCCTCTACTCGCTGCCGCAGCGGCAGATCGCCTGCGGGCTGTCCGATACCTTCGTGCATGTGCTGGAACAGTACATGACCACGCCCGGCCAGTCGCGTCTGATGGATCGCTGGGCCGAGGGGATCCTGCATACGGTGATTGAAATCGCTCCGAAAATCCGGGAGAACCAGCATGATTATGCCGTGATGTCGGAATATATGCTGGGGGCGACGCTGGCGCTGAACGACATGATCCGCATGGGCGTGTCGCAGGACTGGGCGACGCATATGATCGGTCACGAGCTGACGGCCCTGCACGGACTGACGCACGGTGCGACGCTGGCGATCGTCATCAACGGCACCCTGCGCGTGCTCCGGGAGCAGAAGCGCGGAAAACTGCTCCAATACGGCGAACGGATCTGGGGCATTGCCGACGGTTCGGAAGAGGAGCGCATCGACCGTACGCTCGAAGCCACCAAAAAATTCTTCCGTTCGCTGGGGCTTTCGACCCGGCTTTCGGAGGAGGGGATCGGCGAAACGACGATTGCGGAGATCGAACGCCGCTTCAATGCCTCCGGCGTCAAGTACGGCGAAGCGCAGAACGTAGACGGCGCCGCGGCGCGCCGGATACTCGAAGCGTGCATGTAGGCCGTTCGCACCGGATTTAAGCAGAGGGGCTGTCTGACAAGTCCCCGAAATTGGAAATCACCCCTGCCAGAGTTTTATCTGACGGGGGTGAAATTCTAAAAATCGGACTTGTTAGACAGCTCCTTTTGTTGTCGGAGGTGCGCTTCGTGTAAATCGGTCGGTTTTTGCGAAAGCAGGGAATTTCGTCATAGTCCGCCTTTCCGCTCTTTTCCCCGAACGGATAAAAAATACCCTCCGGGAAACCGGAGGGTATCGCTATTGCTTTCAGTCGCTTTAGTCGGCGAGCAGAATTTCGAGTATCTTGATAGCTGCGGTGGCGATCGGCGTACCGGGGCCGAAGATGGCGGCGGCGCCGTCCTTATACAGCTGGTCGTAGTCCTGTGCGGGGATCACGCCGCCGACGATGACGATGATGTCTTCGCGGCCGAGCTTCTTCAGCTCTGCGATGATCTGCGGCACGAGGGTCAGGTGGCCTGCGGCCAGCGACGAGACGCCCACTACATGCACGTCGTTCTCGACGGCCTGCTTGGCGGCCTCTTCGGGAGTCTGGAACAGCGGGCCCATATCGACGTCGAAGCCGATGTCGGCGTAACCCGTGGCAACTACCTTGGCACCGCGGTCGTGGCCGTCCTGACCGAGCTTGGCGATCATGACGCGCGGCTGACGGCCCTCTTTCTTGGCGAACTCGGCGCACAACTCCTTGGCGCGCTCGAACTGTTTGTCGTTTTTCACTTCTGAACTGTATACACCTGAGATGGAACGGATAACTGCTTTGTAGCGGCCTACGACGACTTCGCAGGCATCGGAGATCTCGCCCAGCGAAGCGCGGACCTTGGCGGCCTCGACGGCCAGCTCCAGCAGGTTGCCCTGCTTGGTCTTCACGCACTCGGTGATCGCGGCCAGCGCCTTCTTCACGGCGGCTTCGTCGCGGTTGGCGCGCAACTCCTTCAGACGCTTGATCTGGCTCTCGCGTACGGCGGTGTTGTCCACTGCGAGGATGTCGATCGGAGCCTCTTTTTCCAGACGGTATTCGTTCACGCCGATGATCTTCTCGGTGCCGGAGTCGATGCGGGCCTGCTTGCGGGCCGCTGCCTCCTCGATACGCATCTTCGGAATGCCGGTCTCGATAGCCTTGGCCATGCCGCCCAGCTTCTCGACCTCCTGAATACGCTCCCAAGCCTTGTCGGCGATCTCCTGCGTCAGCGATTCGACGTAGTACGAACCTGCCCACGGGTCAACCTCGCGGCAGACGTTGGTCTCCTCCTGAATGTAAATCTGCGTGTTACGCGCAATACGCGCCGAGAAGTCGGTCGGCAGGGCGATCGCCTCGTCCAAGGCGTTGGTGTGCAGCGACTGGGTGTGTCCCAGCGCGGCGCCCATGGCCTCGATGGCCGTGCGGGCCACGTTGTTGAACGGGTCCTGCTCGGTGAGCGACCAGCCCGAGGTCTGCGAGTGGGTGCGCAGCGCCAGCGACTTGGGGTTCTTGGGGTTGAACTGTTTAACGATCTTGGCCCACAGCATACGTGCGGCGCGCATCTTGGCGATCTCCATGAAGTGGTTCATGCCGATGGCCCAGAAGAACGACAGGCGCGGTGCGAAGGCGTCCACCGACATGCCGGCGTTGATACCTGCGCGCAGGTACTCCAGACCGTCGGCCAGCGTGTAGGCCAGCTCGATGTCGTTCGTGGCGCCCGCCTCCTGCATGTGGTAACCCGAAATCGAGATTGAGTTGAACTTGGGCATGTTCTTCGAGGTGTACTCGAAGATGTCGGCGATGATCCGCATCGAGAACTCGGGCGGATATATATAGGTGTTGCGCACCATGAACTCCTTGAGGATGTCGTTTTGGATCGTACCGGCCAGCTGGTCGAGCGTGCAGCCCTGCTCCAGGCCCGTCACGATGTAGAAGGCCAGGATCGGCAGCACGGCGCCGTTCATGGTCATCGACACCGACATCCGGTCGAGCGGAATGCCGTTGAAGAGCACCTTCATGTCCTCCACCGAGCAGATCGACACGCCGGCCTTGCCCACGTCGCCCACCACGCGCGGGTGATCGGCGTCGTAACCGCGGTGCGTCGCCAAGTCGAACGCCACCGACAGACCCTTCTGGCCTGCGGCGAGGTTGCGGCGGTAGAATGCGTTGGACTCCTCGGCGGTCGAGAAACCCGCATACTGGCGGATGGTCCACGGACGCATCACGTACATCGTCGAGTAGGGACCGCGCAGGAAGGGGGCGATACCTGCCGCGTAGTTCAGGTGCTCCATGCCTTCGAGGTCTTCGGCCGTATAGGCGCCCTTGACGGGAATGCGTTCGGCCGTCAGCCACGGCTCGACCTGTCCGCAGCCTTTCGAGGCGCAGCAGCTCTTCTGCTGGCCTGCGTCATATGTCAGTTCTGAAAATTTAGCTCTCATGATTAGATTCCCATCTCTTTAAGGTAGAATTTAAGTGTTTCCAAGACGTTCGACTTCACGTTGATGAAGTTGGTGATGCCCTGCGCTTCGAGTTCGGGTGCGCAGGCGGGCGCTCCGGCAACCACGAGGATCGCCTTGCCGCAGAGCAGCTCCTTGATTTTGGGAGCGGCCTCGGCATAGTCGTCGTCGCTGGCGCAGACCACGACGATCTGGGCTTTCGACTCCAGCGCGGCTTTCACGCCCTCCTCGATCGACTTGAAGTAGGTGTTGTCGATCACCTTGATGCCGGCGCATGCGAAGAAGTTGCACGAGAACTGCGAGCGGGCGCGGGCCATGCCCAGATTGCCGCACGTCAGCATGAATGCCTTCGGCTCCTTGCCGCTGCGATCGACATGCAGGCGCATCTCCTCGAACGCCATGGCGCCGCGGTAGGGAACGAGCACGTTGCCCTCGGCCTGCTTGCGCGTAACGGACTCGGCGGTGATCTCCTTGCCGGCGACCTCCGTAAAGTTGGGATACTGGTTGGCGCCGAGCAGTATCTGGCGGCGCGTTGCGATGTTCTTGTCCTTGGCTGCAGCCGACGCTTTGATGCGCTCGGCGATGAAGCCTGCCTTGTAGGCTTCGGTGTAGCCGCCCTTCTCCTCGATTTCGAGGAAGAGCTTCCACGCCTCGGCGGCGATCGACTGCGTGAGGTTCTCGATGTAGTACGAACCGCCGGCCGGGTCTACCACCTGATCGAAGTGCGACTCGTGCTTGAGCAGCAGTTCGACGTTGCGGGCGATGCGCTTCGAGAACTCGGTCGGGTTTTCGAACGATGCGTCGAAGGGCGTAACCTCCAGCGAATATACGCCGCCGATTGCGGCCGACATGGCTTCGGTCGTGCCGCGCAGCATGTTTACATAGGGGTCGTATACGGTCTGGTTCCACTTCGACGTCTCGGCGTGGATCTGCATCTTGCAGGCGCAGTTCTTTTCGGGATTGTAGCCCTTGACGATGTTGGCCCACAGCATGCGCGCCGCACGGAATTTTGCGATCTCCATGAAGTAGTTGGAGCTTACCGAGAACGAGAAGCGCAGTTTGCGTGCGGCCTGGTCGACGTCCAGCCCTGCGTCCATCAGGCGTACGAGGTAGTCATGGCCTGCCGAAAGGACGAAGGCCAGCTCCTCGACGATGGTCGAACCGGAGTTGCCGAAGATCTGACCCGATACGGTCACCACGCGGATGTGCTTGTACTCTTTGGTCTTGCGGATCAGCTCTGCGATGCGGGCGAAGCACTTCTCGCCGTTGGGCGAGCAGAAGTCGCCTTTCTGCGACAGTCCCTTGACCAGCGGGTCGATCGAGAAGGCCACGTGCGCCTCGGAGGCAGTGCCTTCCTTTTCGAGCTTGGCGATCACCAGTTCGGCGATGCTGCCCGTCTGCGCGCCGCAGAAGACCATTTCGATGGCCGGGATCGAGATTCCGGCGAGCAGCTGATCGAGTTCTTCGGCCGTGAAGCCCTCCTTCGCGATTGAGAAGCCCAATGAATCGACGCCCGAGTTGAGGAGTTTCAGCGCCTCGGCGTTGGCCTCCCTGGGACATTTTACCTCGACGGTCTGATGCACGCGCCAGCGATTGTGGCTGCGCGTACCTCTGACGTACGGGAACTCGCCTGCCTGCGAGCCCAGAAAACGGAT
>OGXN01002331.1_pt1 | contig 13894 bp, 5 predicted proteins | sample 1576281 | NCBI WGS metagenome assembly OGXN01 (sample SAMEA3541494, study PRJEB24748) | human gut metagenome | biome: human gut; feature: human-associated habitat; material: faeces | place: China | collected 2012
CTCTGCGAGATACGCAAGTCCCAAGAACTTTCCTTTGAAGAGCTGACTAGTCTTTTCATCAGTATAGGTCACTGTTTCATTGGCGGAAAATCAACCTGTTACGTCCAGTTCAAAGTTATGTTCATCCACACGTCTTGGAGTAACGTTTAGGAAATAATCCTTATTTTTACTTTCAATTTTACGCGTTCCACCTAAGTCAGACAATTGGCCTGGAACGTCGTGTTTAAAAGTTTTTTCATAAACAAGAGTATACTTATCAAATACTGGTTCATTTCCTGTATCCCGAGAGGTCAATGTATATATTTTAGAAGGATCCAAGACGTAATAGCGAAGAATGTAGTCCCCATTTTGATTCGTTGGGACAACTTCACTTCTTATAAAATGCTCACGCGCGCCGCCGTATAAATTAACTCGTTCTTTTCCAACCTTACTATTATCAAAGATCCCAGTGGTCGCATTTTGAGAAGTGCTTACTACTGGTACCTGTACGTAACCTGCAATATCACGCGCATTTGAAGCCGTATACTGTTGTCCCTCAATCCCAGATTGCCTGTATTCAGCAAGGATCTCTTCCTCACCAGTTGGTTTATACAGTCCATTTTGCCATTTACCCTTTGGATCCACCAAACGATACAAGGTAGACTGTTGAGACCACATGGTTGGTACTTTAACCTGGAAGAACTCATTTAATATTTGACCTTGACGTGAAGGTTCCATGACATCATAGACATCTCGGAGCATAACACTTCTGGCTGGAACCATAATACTAGGAAAAGATTGTAGGGTCACATAAGGAGGTTTACTTGCGTCTCCGAAAGAATAGATAAAGTTGTTGCCTGCTGGAGAATCGGCAATCAAGACTTCTTTAGGAAGTCGTATAGGGCTATTCAATCTCTCATTGGGGTGGAATGTTTGAGAAAAGACTTCTGATCCATCTGATTCCTTCACAATTCGGAAATAAACATTCTTCGGATCACGAATATCTGGATTCGTTTCGCTACGATCAACAGATAGTGTCGCATAGTAGCCCAAGGATTCCTCATTTCGGTCAACAAATTCCCAAATTGCAAAAGTATAACGATTCAAATCGTGATCTTTTGAATACTTTGCAAGCTCTTCTGGAGTTAACAAAGCATTTTTATCTAGGTTCGGGTCTTTGGCAACATTCGAGGTTGGTAGTGGCGCATCTACCACATTGGCGCCATGGCGATCATCCATCTCGGGTGAGATGGATAGATCTTCATCACTACTTCTAGCCTCTTCACTAATTGGAGCCAATTGAGCTGAGATAGCTGGTTTCCCATTTATATTGGAATTTCCCACAAAGCCTGCAGCCGTTAAGGTGGTCATCATCTCATCAACTGCTTTGCCCAAGCGATCGCGTTGCTCGGCATAAGCTTGCGCACCAGCATTTGTATGGACCAAACGATAGCTAGTAGTTACTTCCGATTGTAGCTTATTGATAACTGCTTCCAAAGCTGCCTTACGCTCAGGCACAGGTATCTGAGTAGCGTATTTCCCTGCGATTTGTTGGAGCAGCTCTGCTTCAGAAGCATTTTGTTCCAATAGGGAAGCTTCATCTGTAGCTGCTGGTTCATCTACCGCTGATTCTGAAGCTAGAACTTGTGTGGATTCACTAGAAACGCTTGCCAAACTGGTAGATTCTTGCCCACTGATGGAAATAGAAGTCGATTCACTCATAGGGAGCGAATGGCTAGTCGTTTCAGAAAGACTTGTAGAGGTTGATAGAGAAGCAGAGGCAGAATCTAGCGAGGATGTCTTTGAAAGAATGACGCTATCTGCTTCTGCCAATGTCTCTTGTTTCGTTTCAGACACAGTTGGGGCGAGAGATGCCACTTCTTCTGCTTGAGCCGTCGTAGCCACAACAGCTCCTCCAAATACAGTCCCTACAGCAACCAAGCCTTTTAATAACTGTTGACCCTTCTTATGAAGACGACCGCCATCTTCTGGAACTTCGGCAATGACCATCTCCTCTACTTGCCCTCGAACCACACGAAAGAGTCCTAGAGCAGCAGTTGATGCTCGAAGCCAATTTTTTCCTGATTTAATTAATTTGAAGCGTACGACACGATCTGTTTCACGAAAGTTTCCTTTTGAACGCTTAAATTGCATGATATTCCCCTTACATTGTAGTCATTATTAATTATACAGGAATACTACGTAGATTCAAGTAATTTGCTACAAAAAACTTCTATATTATTGTTTAATTTTCAAATTTTTTTGTAACACATTAAAAATACTTCATTCTACTAGTAAAAAAGTGAACCTCTTATGAGATTCACTCGAAAAAAATGATATTTCCAACTAGATCAGTTACCCTTCTTTTTACGTCGGGTCAGTCCAGCAATTCCAGCTAACCCTGTAACAACCCCAAGAAGAGCTGATGTCACAGATCCTGTTTCGCCAGTATTCGGAAGCGCCACAGATTGGCTGTGTTTTTGTGAACCACTTGCTGATTCTGATGAAGACAATAATTCTGAACCAGAAGTTGATTGTGAACCACTACCAGATATTGATACTGATTGAGATTGACTCACTGAAACCGACTCGGATGTTGAGACTGACTCAGATTTCGATACTGATTCAGACGTTGAAACCGATTCTGAAGTAGAGACTGACTCAGATGTTGATACGGATTCGGACGTTGAGACGGATTCTGAGGTAGAAACCGACTCGGATATCGACACTGATTCAGACGTTGACACCAACTCAGACGTTGATACAGACTCGGATGCTGAAACCGATTCAGAGGTTGATGCAGATTCTGAAGTAGAAACTGATTCGGACGTCGATGCTGATTCAGAAGTAGAAACTGATTCAGACGTTGAAACTGATTCTGAGGTTGAGACCGATTCAGACGTTGATACCGATTCGGAGGTTGATAATGATTCAGACGTTGACACAGACTCAGAGACTGAAACTGATTCGGATACAGAAACCGACTCGGATGCTGACAATGACTCTGAAGTAGATACTGACTCAGATGTTGATACGGATTCGGACGTTGAGACCGATTCAGAAATTGAAACCGACTCGGATGTCGACACTGATTCAGACGTTGAAACTGATTCGGATGTCGATGCAGATTCAGACGTTGATACAGACTCGGATCCTGATACTGATACTGATTCTGAGGCTGACAATGACTCGGAAGTCGAGACTAACTCAGACGTAGACACTGATTCAGATGTTGAAACTGACTCAGACGTTGAAACTGACTCGGACGTAGATACCGATTCAGAACTTGAAACTGACTCTGACGTTGAGGCTGACTCGGACATCGACACCGATTCAGAACTTGAAACTGATTCTGAACTTGAAACTGACTCTGAGGCTGAAACTGATTCTGAAGTAGATACTGACTCAGACGTTGAAACCGACTCTGACGCGGAGACTGATTCTGATTCGAACAACGATACCGACTCAGACGTTGATACAGATACAAGTTCGGATGTAGAAACTGATACAAGAACACTCTTTGAAGTTGCTTCTGATGCACTAAGTGATTCAAATTGACTTGTCGACATCGATTCTGAATTCGAGACAGATTGACTATATTCTGTTGAGTCCATCGTCACTGCTACCAAGTTACTTGCATCCGAATAAACCGCATGGTCACCGTAGAAGATTCGAGTTTTTGCATTCACTCCACCCGACTGCAAAGGCACTGTAGGGACCACAACCGCCTGACCAGAAGCATCAGCTACAGCCGTTCCAATTTCCTCGTCGTTGTTATACAAAACGACCGTGGCCCCAGGCTTGGCACCTGTAACTGTTACAGGTGTCTGGGTATTTGCTTTCTCCAATAGTCTCGTCGTCACCGTCGGCGTTGGGAGACGCTTGACAGGAACAGTTACATCATTTGAAGTATTATCTTTATAAGTAATGGTTACCACACCTGATGCGGAGACAGAATAATCCTTAAAGTCCTTCGAGCTTACAATTTTGGGATTAGAGGCCTTAAACGCCTCCCAGATCCTATCTTTTTCAACCTCTGCTACATTGCTAGTATCATTGACATAGATCTCTGTCGTCACAGGCCTAATTGGGTTACGGATACCGTCATTTTGAGGTAACACTTTAATTCGGAAAGAGCGATCGATAAACTGATTGTTTGAATTGGTAAATCTAACCGTGATCGTATAAGTTTTACCAGGCTCTACGACCTCTTTGTCTCCAACTTTCCCTTCAATCAACATCGGTGCAAACGGAGATTTCAAGGTAGCATTAGGAACCAATACACCTTCAACCCGCTCGCTGTTAGGAGCATAGCCCATATAGGTCAGGACGACCCCACCAATTTGCTCTCTCACAATGTACTGCAGCTTAACAGGATCTGAATTATAGGCCGTAATTACATGATTATTTGCAGGCGCACTCATGAAAAAAGGCGCACGAAAACTATTCTCTGTATCTAATGCACGTCCTGTCCGAGGATCCCGTTGACCGGAAGTAGCACGAAGCACCGCATTAACCAAGCGATTGCGAGCACTCTTGGCTTGGCTTTCCACGGCATCCATTTGAATTCCCGGATTGGATAATCCTGTTCGAATAGCCTCTAAAGCCAGATCTCCATTTTCAATAGCAGATTCTGTCCCAGGGATTTCCAGAGCCTGTGCCCGATAGGTATATAAATCCAAGGCCAATACCTGCAGACGCTTCACCTGGTCCTCCGAGTGAGTTGTCTGAGCTACTGCTTCTTCCTCACTCGTTTCTGAAGTAGCCCTGTGGATAGAATTATCTTCTGAGAGACTATGGCTTGCCGTTTCTGAAGTGGACGGACTCGCTGAAACACTGACAACATGAGATTCACTCAAATCTACCGATTGAGACAGAGAGTCGCTTTCACTAGCTGACTCTGAAAATGAGATAGATTCACTCATGGATTGACTAGCTGACGCAGAATCTGCGATAGACGTCGTCCCCAAGACAAAACTATCTTGCCCAGCCACTCCTGTCGCTGGACTGATCTCAGATTCCAGAGCCGCATTCATCTCATTTTCCTCAGCAAAAACTGGATCAGCAATTGTAGTTGCCCCAGCAAGAGCACCCAACACAAGAATCCCTTTAGAAATCGGAGCTGGAACTGGATCAGCAGATGTTTCGAAAGGTCTCACGATTTCATCAGTCGCATCAGTACGAGAGACACGAAAAAGCCCTAGCTGCGAGATGGACGCCCGCACCCAAGTTTTTCCCGATTTGATCAATTTAAAACGTGTGATCCGCTCCGTTTCGCGAAACTCCCCTTTCGAACGTTTAAAAAACATGCCTGCTCCTTAAATTTTAGATATCGAGTTATTATACACTAATTTTCCCCAAAAGTAACTAATTAAGACTAGTTTTTAACACAAATAACAGCATACAAAAAGAGAACCCGGAGGTTCTCTTTTTGGATCCTTTTTCATTTCCCACATACCTGAAATGACCGAATCAAATTAGGATAGAAGATTATTTTTCATCTTCCTTTTTGCGACGTCCAAGTGCTGCAACCCCTGCAACCCCTGCAACTGCTCCAAGAAGAGCTGAAGCTACAGATCCTGTTTCACCAGTATTTGGAAGTTGTTCAAGAGCTGGAGCTGGTTGAGCTGGTTGCTCAGGAACTGGGTTCACTGGTGTATTAGGTGTTGGATCTACCGGTGTGTTTGGTGTTGGATCCATTGGTTTATTAGGTGTTGGATCTACCGGTGTATTTGGTGTTGGAGTTGGTGGCACTGGAGTGTTTGGTGTCTTCACAAGTTTGTAAACGTAAGTGACGTTCTTATCACCTTCGATCACTTTACCTGTAGTTGGATCAGTTGTCGTTAAGTGACCTTGTCCATCAACTTTACCTACTGGGTAGTTACCTTGTGGTACCAATTCGTAAACTTTACCATCTAGAGTCACGATTGTCTTAGGACGATTATCCACAACTGTATCGTAATCTTTACCTACTGGTTGGTTAGATTCGTCTGTAACAGAACGTTTGATGGTATTACCATTTTCATCTACGTAGTGAACGTATACATTACCCTTAGGTTGAGTTGGCTCTTCTTTCACTTCTTTGTAAACGTAAGTGATGATTGAACGTGGTTTATCAACTTTACCTTTAATTGGATCAGATGATTCCAAGTGTCCATCGCCATCAACTTTACCTACTGGGTAGTCACCTTTCGGTACGATCTTGTATGTCTTACCGTCTGGAGTCTTGATAGTATTAGGTTTTTCACCTTCCTCAGTTGTATTATATGGAGTATCATATGGTGAGTTTGGTGTGTCTTGACGAGGTTTTTGAATTTCTTTACCATTTTCATCTACGTAGGTGATGATTACGTCACCTTCTTTAGGTTTCGTTGGATCTTCTTTAACCTCTTTATAAACATAAGTAATCTTAGAAACTGGTTTTTCTACTTTACCTTTGATTGGATCAGAAGTTTCAAGATGTCCTTCACTATCAACTTTACCTACTGGATAATCACCAGCCGGTACACGCTCGTATTTCTTACCTTCAAACTCAATGTACTTAGGTTGTTCATCGTTCTCAGTAGTGTCATAAGGCGTGTTGTAGTCTGACTTAGGAGTATCTTGACGTTGGACTTTAATTTCCTTACCATCATTCTCACGGATGTAAGTAATAATAACTTCACCTTGAGGTTTTTCACTTTCAGAATTTGATGAAGAGTTAGATGCTGATTGTGATACAGATGTAGAAAGTGATGTTGAAGCTGATGTGCTCAATGATGCTGATTGACTAGCTGATACTGATGCTGATGCTGAAGCCGATGTGCTCAATGATGCTGATTGACTAGCTGATACGCTTGCTGACTCAGATGCTGATGTGCTCAATGACGCTGATTGGCTTGCTGATACTGATGCTGATGCTGAAGCCGATGTGCTCAATGATGCTGATTGGCTCGCAGATACTGATGCTGACTCAGAAGCTGATGCGCTCAATGATGCTGACGCTGACTCAGATGCTGAAACAGATTCAGACGTTGATGTTGAAGCTGATTCTGATACTGACTCAGACGCTGATGTTGATTCAGAAACTGATTGGCTTGTTGAAGCTGATTGTGATTCTGAAACAAATTGCGAAGCTGATTCAGATGCTGAAGCTGATGTGCTCAATGATGCTGATTGGCTTGCTGATACGCTTGCTGACTCAGAAGCCGATGTGCTCAATGATGCTGATTGACTTGCTGATACGCTTGCTGACTCAGAAGCCGATGTGCTCAATGATGCTGATTGGCTTGCTGATACTGATGCTGATTCAGACGCTGATGTGCTCAATGATGCTGATTGACTTGCTGATACAGAAGCTGATGCTGAAGCAGATGTACTCAATGACGCTGATTGGCTTGCTGAAGTAGATGCTGATGTTGAAGCAGATGTACTCAATGACGCTGATTGACTTGCTGATACGCTTGCTGACTCTTGCGCTGATGTACTCAATGACGCTGATTGGCTTGCTGATACGCTTGCTGACTCTTGCGCTGATGTGCTCAACGATGCTGATTGACTCGCTGACACACTTGCTGATTCAACAGTTGATTGGCTCAATGATGCTGATGCTGATTCAGACGCTGATTTAGAAGCTTGTTCTGATTTAGATTGGCTCAATGATTCAGATGTTGTATCAGATGCTGAATTTGAACCTGAATCTGATTGAGATTCGTCTTTCAACTTATAGATATAAGTAACATTCTTCTCACCTGAAGCCACTTTACCAGTCGTATCATCATCACCTGTCCAGTGACCTTGGCTATCAACTTGACCTACTGGGTAATTACCAGCTTCTACAAGTTCGTAAGTTTTACCTTCAAATTTAATTTCTTTAGGACGATTATCTACTACAGTATCATAATCCTTCTCAAGTGGTTGATCTTGTTCATCAATAACAGATCCCATGATCGTATTTCCGTTAATATCTTTATAATGAACAAAGACACTTCCAACTTCTTCATAAACGTAAGTAATGGTAGATTTTGGTTTGTCAACTTTACCAGTAATAGGATCTGAAGATTTCAAATGACCATTTTCATCAACACCTCCTACTGGGTAATCACCTTTAGGAACAATTTTATATGTCTTACCATCAGTGGTCTTGATGATATTTGGTTTTTCGCCTTTTTCAGTTGTATCATATGGTGTATCATATGGTGATTTAGGTGTATCTTGACGAGATTTTTGGATTTCGTTACCTTTGGTATCTACATAAGTGATAACAACTTCACCTTCTTTTGGTGTTTCTTTCACTTTATAGATATACGTTATATTCTTATCTTCTTTAGCTACTGTTCCAATAATATCATCTGTACCTGTAACTGTAGAAAGATTAGATTTAACTAGATTACTTTCATCACCAACCTTACCAACAGTATAATCTCCTGCTTGAACACGTTCATAGGTCTTACCATTGTACTCAATTGTGTCTGGGCGATTATCTACTACTGTGTCATATGCTTTGTTGATAGGTTGTTTATCTTCATCTGTTACTGAAGGTTTGATTTCGTTACCTTCAGTATCTCTATAGTGAACGTAAACACTTCCTTTTTCGTCTGACTTAACAAAGTAATAGTTCACATCAGTTGAAGGTTTAACTGCAGATGGGACCGAGTAGTTATTTGAGAATGAAGTGAAACCTTTCAATTCTTTGTAAGAAACTTTACCTGTGGAATCTGTTACTTTGTCCTTCGCAACAATATCAGCATTCCGTCCAGCAATCAAGTTCCATTTATTATTTCCTTTACCAGCTGGTGTTAATGATACATCTGGTGCACCAGTAAACGGTTTATCAAATCCTTCAGTAACCTTAGTTTCATCGTGTGTGAGGTAAACTTTTTCTGTAGTAGACTGCCAACCAGTAATTACTAGGGAGTTGCTACCTGCAGTTTCGACAACATCAATATAATAGTCACCATTTTTGCTGTTTACACGAGTAGTTTTTGATCCCGTTGAGTTCCATGTATCACCAGCTTTATTTACAGATGATGTGTAAATAAGTGTGTATTTAGATACATCTTCTGTACCAACATCACTTGCACTGAAGTTGCTTACTTGTGATGGATCAAGAGCATATAATTTCGTTACTGTTGAACCATTGGTATCTACAACTTCTGAAATACGTTTCACGTAGTAGTGGTTTGCTCCACCTTGAAGTTCAACCAATTTTTGACCAACAACTCCCTTACCAAGGATACCTGATGTTTTTTGAGTTGTGTCTGTTGTTGCTGGAACTTGTTCATACCCCTCAATATTACGGTTTCCTGAAGCTGTGAATTGTTGACCTGCAAGACCTGTTTGCGTATAGCTTGCAAGGACTGTTTCATTTCCAGTTGGTGTATAAGTTTGTCCTTTTGTGTACTTGCTGCTATCAACAACTTTATAGTAAGTAGTTTGATCAGCTTTCGCATAAGGAACAGAAGTTTGAACGTTTGGTTTATCTTCATTTTCGTTACCTGGGTAGTTGGTATCACGAATTTGAAGTGTTTCATACTCAAGGTTATCGTTTACCAATGAGAAGGTTACGTTACCTGGATCAGTTCCGTTAGCACCTGTATAAGTCAAAGTATTTGTTACATCAGAGTTATTGTTTGTGATGTAGTTTGGAAGAGAGATATTGCTTTCACCAGCATGAATAGTACGTGTATAAGCTTCTGAACCATCCGATTTCTTCACAATACGTAAGTAAACATCTGGGTTAGCTGAAAGGCTACCAGTGATGGCAGAACGGTCTACTGAAAGAGTAGCATAGTAATCAAAGTTGGTTTTAGCACCAGTAGTATGGTTTGTTTTAAGGAATTGCCATACACCAAAAGTGAAGCGATCAGCGTTTGGATCCAAAGCATAACCAGATTTATTGAAGGCTGCATCTTCAATCGTTGCACCATTTGCATTTGTAATAACTGGTGTAGTATCTACACTACCAGTAGTGCTTGTTGAGATTGGAGCCAACTGAGCTGAAATTGCTGGAGCACCGTTTACTGTTGTGTTTCCAGTAAATCCTGCTGCAGTCAAGGTTGCCATCATGTCATCTACTGACTTGCTCAAACGTTCGCGTTGGTCTGCATATGATTGAGCGGATGCATTAGCGTTGATCAAGCTGTTGCTTGCTGTCAATTCTGTTTGAACTTTAGCGATGGCAGCATTAAGTGCTGCTTTCTTTTCTGGAGCTGAAACAGTTGCTGAGTAGTCTCCTGCAATCTTGTTCAACAATGCTGCTTCTGAAGTGTTTTGTTCCAAAACAACTTTATCTTCAGCTTTCGCTACTGTTGTAGTGCTTTCTACACTTGCTTCAGAGCCAGCTGCTACAGTTGATTCGCTTGAAGCTGCTGAAAGTTCTGCTGAACCATGTTCGCTCAATGAAGCTGAGTGAGATACAGATACGCTTGTAGAGGTTGAAGCACTTGCAGATGCAGAAGCGCTAGCTGATTCTGTTGTTGACTCAGTTGTTGATTCTGTAGTTGATTCTGTAGTTGATTCAGATTGAGATTCAGTTGTTGAAGTTGTACCAAGTACTGTACTTCCTTGTTCTACAAGAGCTTCACTTGAAAGCTCAGATGCAGTCGCAACGTCTGATCCTGTCTCATCTGCTTTTGCAGTGTTCGCTACTGTAGCTGCACCAAAAACAGCCCCAGCTGCTACGATCCCTTTAAGCAAGCCACGGCTTGTCATTTCTTTCACTGATACTGCGTCTTCACGCACTTCAGCTACAACAGTCTCTTCGACTTGACCGCGAATGACTTTCAAAAGACCAAAGTTAGAAGTCGCAGCACGCAACCAGTTTTTACCTGATTTGATCAATTTGAAACGGGTCACACGATCCGTTTCACGGAATTCACCGTTCGAACGTTTAAAAAACATTTCTGTCTCCTTATTACATTTTTTATTTCCCTAACATTATAGACTAATCTGTCGATTTTTGGAAGCAATTATCCTTAATTATTGCTATTTTTTTATAATTTTTGTTTTAGATAGTAATAAAATCGTTTTCAGTAGGATCAATTTGTCAAACCGGGGCAATTTTTTGAAAAATCCTATAATACTTTTACTTTAGAGGTAAAACAAAAAGCCCCATTTAATAGGGACTTTTCTGATAATTATCTGATTTTTTCCAACATGTTTTCAATGTGTTGGATGGATTTTTTGCGTCCAAGCAAGTAGATGGTATCTGGCAATTCAGGACCATGCATTTCACCTGAAACGGCGATACGGATTGGCATGAAGAGATTTTTCCCTTTGATACCAGTTTCCTTTTGGACCGCTTTGATTTGTGGGAAGATATTTTCTACCACAAACTCATCGTCTGACATGGCTTCGAGTTTGGCCTTAAAGGCTTCAAGTACAGTCGGAACCGTTTCACCAGCCATGACTTCTCGCTCAGCGTCTGTCAATTCTGGGAAGTCTGAGAAGAAAAGGTCTGTCAATGGAACGATTTCGTCCACTGACTTCATTTGTGGCTTGTAGAGTTCTACAAACTTCTCAGCCTTGTCTGTCAAACGACCTGCTTCTTCGAGGAATGGCTTGGCCATTTCAAAGATAGTCGCAAGATCCGCATTCTTGATATACTCATTGCTCATCCAGTCCATTTTCTTCTGGTCGAAAGCAGCTGGAGACTTGCTGAGACGATGTTCATCAAAGAGCTTGATGAGTTCTTCGCGAGAGAAGATTTCGTCTTCCCCACCAGGGTTCCAACCAAGAAGAGCGATGAAGTTAAAGACTGCTTCTGGAAGGTAGCCCTTCTTACGGTAATCTTCGATAAATTGAAGGGTATTCGTATCACGTTTAGACAATTTCTTACCAGTTTCAGAATTGATGATAAGTGTCATGTGACCGAATTCTGGTGCTTCCCAACCAAGGGCTTCATAGACCATGAGCTGTTTTGGGGTGTTGGCAATGTGGTCGTCTCCACGGATAACGTGAGAGATTTGCATGTCGTGGTCATCGATCACAACGGCAAAGTTGTAAGTTGGGTAGCCATCTTTCTTCTGGATGACCCAATCCCCACCGATATTACCACCTTCAAACTCGATATCGCCTTTGACCATATCATGCCACTTGTAGATACCAGACTCATTCACTGCCAAACGAACCGTTGGAATGATGCCCGCTGCTTCACGTTCTGCGATATAAGCAGCTTTTTCTTCTTCGCTCATGCCGAGATATTCGTTGATATAGCGAGGTGTTTCACCTGCAGCTTCTTGGCGTTCACGTTCAGCCGCTAACTCTTCTTCAGTGACGTAAGATTTGTAAGCTTTTCCTTCCGCCAAGAGTTGGTCGATGTATTTTTGATAAAGTGGTAGCCGTTCTGATTGGCGGTAGTTTTCGTGCGTCTCAGGGCTTTCATCCCAGTCCATGCCCAACCAACGCAGGTTTTCAAGCTGTGAACGTTCTCCGTCTTCAACGTGACGTTTGCGGTCCGTATCTTCGATACGGATGATAAAGGTTCCACCATGATGGCGCGCATACAAGTAGTTAAACAATGCGGTACGAGCATTTCCAATGTGTAGTAGTCCAGTTGGACTTGGTGCATAACGCACACGAATATCTTTTGCCATATTTCTCTCCTCTTATCTTGTTCGCTATTTCTAGCTCATTTTTCAATCGTTCCTATTATACCACAAAGAAAGCAGGACTGAAATGAATAAGTGACCTTTCTAGCTTTTCTTCCTATATATAAAAAAAGCCAGAACAAATGCTCTGACTGATATCCAATCTATTTGTATCTTATTAAACGAACACGGGCTGCGGATTGTGTCAAAAACGCAAGCTGAACAGCAATTAATTCAAGACACAGTAGCTGATTGGATTCTTCTGTCGCTTTCTAAGCTCAGAAGAATACCTAATCAGCCTTGTGGGGGTAGGACGACGAAGCGTTTATAAATGATATCGCTTCTGTCCTACTCCCTATTTTGACTGTATCCGCTACGCCCTTTGTATCTTAACTTAGTCTTTCTTCTAATTCAAAGTCGATTGGTAGGGTTTGTAAAAAGTGCTCCAACTCACGTTCCCAATAGAACCATTCGTGCTTACCTGGGCTGTGGGTATAGGTGACATCCAAGCCTAACTTTTCTAATTCCTTGACTTCAAAATTATTGGCTTTATAAAGGAAATCCTGCTCCCCACACCAGATCCATAGTTTGGTCTTCTTATCTGAAAACTTCTTGGCAGCAGTCTCTAGCGAATAGGAACTGGTCGTCCAATCCTCAATCTCTCCAAAAATTCCCTTCCAAAAAGCTGGTTGTTCCAAGTCATTGTTTTCAAAGTCTCTATCATGGAAACTTAAAGCACCAGAAAAACTAGCCGCATGAGAGAAACGATTTGTCTTGAGAGCCAAGAGCATCGATCCATAGCCGCCCATGGATAGACCCGCAATAAAGGTTTTCTCCCGTTTCTTAGTCATATTCGGGAAGAAGCGAGAAAGAGTCTCTGGCAATTCTTTCGCAATGTTTGGTTGCAAATTCAAAGTCACGGTCATCATGAGCCGGTACACACATAATCGCGCCGGTACCGTAATCAGCCAGTACATAATCCGACAGCCAGATAGGCATTTTTGCTCCATTTAAAGGATTGACTGCATAGCTTCCTGTAAACACACCTGTTTTCTCTTTATCCTGCAGACGGTCTACATTGGATTTCATGGAAGCGTCGTAAATGTATTTTTCTACGGCTTCTCTTGTCTCATCCGTAGCCAGTTCCTTCGCCATAGCGTGTTCCGGTGCCAGTACCATAAAGGTTGCGCCGTGAAGGGTATCCGGTCTTGTGGTGTAAACAGTGATTTTTTCTTCTCTTCCTTCTACCGGGAAGTCTACTTCTGCACCATAGGATTTTCCAATCCATTCGGCCTGCATTTTCTTTACTTTTTCCGGCCAGTCCAGTTTGTCGAGATCGTTCAAAA
>OGXN01002341.1_pt1 | contig 13862 bp, 6 predicted proteins | sample 1576281 | NCBI WGS metagenome assembly OGXN01 (sample SAMEA3541494, study PRJEB24748) | human gut metagenome | biome: human gut; feature: human-associated habitat; material: faeces | place: China | collected 2012
TTTGTACCGATGCAGATGCAACGGATATTGTATTAAAAGAGTATTATCCCGAAAATTATCCGCAATACGAAGACTATATCGGTACCTACACTGCAACGGTTGACGATTACGATGAAGGCCCGATTACACAATCTGTAACCATCACTCCTAAAGTCAGAGGAGAAAGTTATACACTGAAAAGTATTGGCGGATTCAACTTCACTCTTCTGTATGACAAAGCCAGTGGGAAACTGACTTTAGATTCACAAAGTATAAGTCCGGCTTCTTCATCGTCTTACTACTTTGCGTGTGCGGCAGGTGTAGAAGGATACGCTCACACAGAATTAAGTTTGCCTTCACGCTTACGCAGTGGATTAGTAAATGTTACGGTGAAAACCAATCCTTTCACTTTCTACTTCGCGGATAAAGCAAGCCAAGAAAATACGTCATTGATAATCTGGGCTTATTCATCCGATGAATATTCAACTTCGGGGCTAATAGGTTACTGGAGCTGGTATAACTCAATCTTAATGGTAAAAGAAAACGAAGGTAATTAATACAATTATGAGAAAGTTTTTTAATATATTCTTATTTGTACTTTGCACCATAGCAATAGCGGGATGCAATGATACGGAAAGCAGCGAATCCAAGTTAGAAATCAAAGCTGTAAATACTAATTTCCAGGCCCCCGGTGGAAAAGGGTATATACAACTCCAATCAACAGGGAATATCACAGCAGATGTTGATGCCGACTGGTGTGTGCTGAAAGAAGTAAACCCCAATGAAGTAGTATTCGAAGTAAAAGAAAACACCGGATACTCTGGTAGAAATGCTTTATTGACAATCAGTAACGGAGTAGAAAAAAAGGCATTCAATATCAATCAATCCGGAGCAGTTTTCATCTTCGGTAAAGATGAGTGGATGCTCCGCACCGACAATAAAGCAGCTACGCTACCTATAAAATTACAAAGTTCTTTCGATTATGTAATAGACATACCCGCAGAAGCTCAAAGCTGGTTATCATTTGAACAGAATGCGAAAGGAATAAATTTCAAAGTAAAAGAAAACACTTCCGGGAAAATGAGAGGAGCTATTGTCAACGTGACAGCTAAAGACAGATCGACTTCTTATCAGGTGATACAATATGATGTGGACGAACTTATTGGAACATGGCAAGGAATGTTTTCAGACGGACAGATGAATTACGGTTTGAAAGATGTTACGATTGAAAAACTGGGAAACGGAACATATCAGCTTTCAAACATGCTAACCGGCTTGCCCTATAAACTGAAAGCTAAAGCTGTAGATAACTGCCTGGCGCTTGAAGCCGGACAAAATCTGGGAGTCTTCGAAAACAACTCATATCTCTCATTCGAAATTCTTAGCTCTGATCTATATTATGTAAAAGACCCTTCCGTAACAATCTCATTAGGCCCTGTAATGTTAACAGACGGTACATTCGTTTTCGCTTTTTCGGGAATAAAAGAGAGTGATCCTTTTGGTTTTGTTTTCCGGGTATATGAAGATGCAGAACTGCAGAAAGTTATAGACAATCTATCCATTTTTATCAACTGTATTCTTTTTAAAGAAGACATAATTCAATAACATATGAAAAAGATACTATTAACCAGCTTTATTGTGGCATTAGGATTACTTGGTGCAAGCTGTAAAGATGATAATAATGCAGCAGGTGGAGGAGGAGAAATACTTCCGGATCAGCAGATAAGCTGTGAAATATTTATGCCGACTGATGGCGCAACCGTTATTATGTCAGACAAACTGATTATCAGAGGAGAAGGGACTACAAACTATGGTAAAATCATTTCTGCAGAACTGAAAGTCGGGGAAGAGATTATCACTGACATCACTTCAGTTCCATTCTATTATGAGTATACCTTCTCCAAAGATGCCGAACCGGGAGAGCTAAAAATTGAGTTAGCAGTTAAAGGAGATCACGAAGGTAGTGCTTTGGCAACTATTACAGTGACAACAGAACAAGGAAACAAGCCTGCTCCCCCTCAATATGGAGAAGTGCTAACCGATACCCGTGATGGAAATACATACAAAACCGTACAACTTGCAGACCAGTTATGGATGGCAGAAAATTTACGCTATCTACCAGAGCAACAGTTTGATGTGTCCTCAACCGAACCAAGATATTACGTAATGTTTGATAATGATGCAAAAACAGAACTTGGAAAAGGTTTCCTGAATACATATGGAGCTTATTACAACCTACCTGCTGCTCTACAAAACGAAACGGCTTTAGGTCCCGATGAAACACGTATAATAAAAGGAGTTTGCCCTGATGGATGGCATATTCCTTCTCAAAAAGAATGGCAAAAATTATCTCAATACGTATTAGATTCCGGAATGGCAGCAATTATGAATGATGGTCAAGTAGATGAAACAGCCCTAGCAAAGGCTCTAGCTTCAACAACGATGTGGATGATGCCGGAATATACAGAAATAGAACCACAGCCAACCTGGGTTGGAGTTGAGATGGAAAAGAATAATGCAACCTTATTCAATGGTCTGCCTATAGGTTTCCGTGCTTGTGCAGGCGACGAAGATTGGATGCATTCAGCCTACAGTGCGGGTTGGTGGAGTTCGACAGCAGGAGTACAAATGGGACCAGAATTTGGTATTACCGTACGTATGTGGTCAGACCTCCACACATTTGTAACCAATGCAGAATTTAATCCAGGAGTAGGGCTCCCCGTTCGTTGTATCAAAGATTAACCATATATTATTACTCACTAAATAAAAATACAATTATGAAGAAGTTAGGATTCCTTTTATTTTTAGTCTTAGGACTAACGGCTTGCGGTGATGACAGCAATGATCCCGCTCCAGAGCAACATGTAACATGTGCCATATCTTCTCCTACCGAAGGGGAAACGATAGACATAGCTGAAAAGATGACAATTAAAGGAGAAGCAACTGTTGACATTGGTCAAATATCGAATGTTACTCTTAAAATCGGAGACAAACAAATTTCAGAAGTAACTTCTGTTCCATTTAGTTATGAATACACATTCGAAGCCAGTCAAGCCGTAGGAGCACTAAAAATTGAACTGACCGTCAAAGGCGATCAAGGTACCATGGCGACAAGTGAAGTAAATGTCACACTAAAAAAGACCGAACCAACCCCAGAACCGGAAGAAGGAAAGATGATTGACCCACGGGATAATCATGAATACAAAATTGTTACGATTGGTGAACAAATATGGATGGCAGAGAATTTGGCTTATTTGCCATCAGTAAACAAACCGGAAGCTGCCGCTACCAGCGATGGAGATCCACGCTATTTCGTTTTCAATTATGACGGTGAAGACGTAAATGCAGCCAAAGCCACAAAAGAATATAAAACATATGGAGTTTTGTATAATTGGTATGCTGCTATGAACCAAAAGAATGCAACAGGTGGAAATCCGGATGCCATACCAAGTGGTATTCAAGGAATCTGCCCTAACGGATGGCATTTACCCAGTAAAGCAGAGTGGAAAAAATTAGAAAGCTTTGTTGCCGGCGAATTATCTCCAGTTGAAGGTAATGTATGGACAGATGATGATGGAAATAAACACTCCGATAACGATTGCAAAAACATCTGGTCAGCTTTAACAGGCAATATAGATACTGATGGTTGGGGAGCCTCCAGTATGACAGATGAAAACCCAGATCTTGCCAATGGTCCACGTAATACTTATGGTTTTAATGTTCTACCTGCCGGACAATGTTATCAGAGTGGAAGTTTTGAATCTCCGAAGTCACAGAGCAGAACAGACTTCTGGAACACAGACCAAGCTACTTATGGAGCAGGAACCACCTATTTCAGCAATTTAAGTTATGAATTAGGTTATTCTTCTGATAAAAACAAAGGAGGAATACAAGCAAAACGCGGTATCTCCGTTCGTTGTATAAAAGATTAGTTTATTATCAGAATTAATAAATTCTCTCTTACTCAAGATAGGGGAAGTATGTCGGGAAGACATGCTTCTCCTTTTATTTTTATATGTTCTATGCCAATCATGAGCTCCATTTAAATACATAATCGATATATACGAACATCACGAAATAAGACAAATTCTAGATGTTCTTCCATTTTATTATATATCTTTGTAACTACATATTTTTAAAAGACAACATTATGGCGAAAAAGAAAGAAAAGAAAGAGAAAAAGGCCGGCAAGAGAATGAGTAAGAAAGAGCTGGCAGCATTATTGATAGACTTTTTCCATGCCAAACCGAACGAGACCTTGAGTATGAAATATATTTTCTCGGAATTGCGTCTCACCACCCATCCGCAGAAAATGCTATGCGTTGATATACTACATGACCTTTTGGATGACGATTATATTTCCGAAATAGAAAAAGGGAAGTTCCGTCTCAATAACCATGGAACAGAGATGGTGGGTACTTTCCAACGGAAGAGCAATGGCAAAAATTCATTTATCCCCGAAGGAGGAGGTGAACCGATATTTGTGGCCGAACGTAACTCGGCACATGCCATGAACAATGACAAAGTAAAGATCACCTTCTATGCCAAACGCAAGAACAAAGATGCCGAGGGCGAAGTAATAGAAATACTGGAACGTGCCAACGATACTTTCGTCGGGACGCTGGAAGTAGCTAAATCCTATGCATTCCTGGTGACGGAAAACCGTACACTTGCCAATGACATCTTTATCCCGAAAGACAAGCTGAAAGGCGGAAAGACCGGCGATAAAGCCATCGTGAAAGTAACCGAATGGCCGGATAAAGCAAAGAATCCTATCGGACAAGTAATAGACATATTAGGCCAAGCCGGTGATAACACTACGGAAATGCACGCCATTCTTGCAGAATTCGGCTTGCCGTACGTATATCCAAAAGCTGTGGAAACAGCCGCAGACAAGATACCTGCCGAGATTTCAGCAGAAGAAATTGCCAAACGCGAAGATTTCCGCAAGACCACCACTTTCACCATCGACCCGAAAGACGCCAAAGACTTTGACGACGCACTTTCTATCCGCAAACTGAAAGACGGATTATGGGAAGTAGGTGTGCACATCGCCGACGTGACACATTACGTAAAAGAAGGAGGAATCATCGACAAAGAAGCAGAGAAGCGGGCAACCTCCGTTTATCTGGTAGACCGTACCATCCCGATGCTTCCCGAACGGTTGTGTAACTTCATCTGTTCACTCCGTCCGAATGAAGAAAAACTTGCCTTCTCCGTCATCTTTGATATTACTGAAAAGGGAGAAGTCAGAGACTCGCGCATCGTACACACAGTCATCAATTCCGACCGCCGTTTCACTTACGAAGAGGCGCAGCAGATTATTGAAACCAAAGAAGGAGACTACAAAGAAGAAGTACTCACACTAGATACCATTGCCAAAGCACTTCGTGAAAAACGTTTCGCGGCAGGAGCCATCAACTTCGACCGCTACGAGGTGAAATTTGAAATTGACGAGAAAGGAAAACCAATCAGCGTATATTTCAAAGAATCAAAAGACGCCAATAAACTGGTAGAAGAATTCATGTTGCTTGCCAACAGAACAGTGGCAGAATTCGTCGGTAAAGTTCCTAAAAATAAAAAGCCCAAAGTGCTTCCTTACCGTATCCACGATCTTCCCGATCCGGAGAAACTGGAGAATCTGTCACAATTCATCGCCCGCTTCGGCTACAAAGTACGTACAAGCGGAACGAAGACGGATATTTCAAAATCCATCAACCACCTGCTGGACGACATACACGGAAAGAAAGAAGAGAACCTGATTGAAACCGTATCTATCCGTGCCATGCAAAAAGCCCGTTATTCGACTCACAACATCGGTCACTACGGACTGGCATTCGAATATTACACCCACTTTACTTCACCCATCCGCCGTTTCCCGGACATGATGGTACACCGTCTGGTAACGAAGTATATGGACGGAGGACGCAGTGTATCCGAAGCTAAATACGAAGACCTCTGCGACCACAGTTCGAACATGGAACAAATTGCAGCCAACGCTGAACGCGCTTCCATCAAATACAAACAAGTGGAATTCATGAGCGAACGTCTGGGACAGATTTATGACGGCGTTATCTCCGGCGTCACCGAATGGGGGCTCTACGTAGAACTGAACGAGAACAAATGCGAAGGTCTGGTTCCTGTCCGTGATCTGGACGACGATTATTACGAATTTGACGAAAAGAACTATTGTCTTCGCGGACGTCGCAAAAATAAGATCTATAGTCTGGGAGACGCCATCACCGTTCGCGTAGCCCGCGCTAATCTGGAAAAGAAACAGCTGGATTTTGAACTAATAGAAAAATAAGTTTGACCCTATAAAGAAGTAAAGCTGAAAAGCTGAATTCATTCCATCAGGTAAAGCTGAAAAGATTTGAAGGGTGTATCCAATGTCAGAAAGACCTATAATTCTGTCATTAGATACCCCCTTTATTCAAAACACAAAGCGAGCCAACTTCCCATAACATACCAACAGACTCCGTTACCAACTACACAAACCAACAAAGACAACGAGAAAAAAGTCTGCATAGATTTGTGTAATCAATCGTAAGTCTGTACTTTAGCATCTCATTTTAATTATTCTTACTATTATAATCTATGAAAACTGTCATTATCGAAGACAAACAACGAATCGAGTCCATTATCCTCCATTGCGATGCCTGCTTTGTAGGTATCACAGATTTAGAAGGTAATCCCTACGTAGTTCCGATGAACTTCGGTTATGAGAATGGCATCCTATACCTTCATTCAGGTCCCGAAGGCAGCAAGTTGGAGATGTTGGAACATAATAATAATGTCTGCATCACTTTCAGCGTCGGTCATAAACTCGTATATCAGCACGAGAAAGTAGCGTGCAGTTACAGTATGCGTTCCGAAAGCGCCATGTGCCGTGGCAAAGTGACATTCATAGAAGATATGGATGAAAAACGCCGGGTATTGGATATTATCATGCGTCATTACACGGATAGCGAGTTCAACTATTCCGAACCTGCCGTGCGCAATGTCAAAGTATGGCAAGTGCCCATCGAGCAGATGACGGGAAAAGTCTTCGGTTTGCGAGCCAACGAAAAGCCATGAAACGTTTTCCGGCTCTCTGCCTGTTGACCATCTTCCTTCTGTTACCTGCCCTTTCCATTTTCGCACAATCAGAAAAGCAGGTAAACAGCCACTCTTTTACCTATCAATACCTCACCACCAAGGAAGGATTAAGCAACCAGCGCGTATTCTCCATCCTCGAAGATAAGAAAGGCTTCATCTGGATTTCAACACGTTCAGGGGTGGACTGCTTCAACGGAAGAACCGTAAAAAACTACAGCCTTTTCGGCGAAGACATCATCGTTGACGGAGCCGGACGTATGATCTACCTCACGAAAGACTCACACGAAACACTCCGGGCATATACAAGTGCCGGTAAAGTATTCAAATACGATCCCATCTCCGACGCTTTCACCCTCGAAATTGACGTAGCGGAACTAACGGAAAGCGGAATACTCCTCAACAATCTCTTCATCGACTCATCCGACCGCTTCTGGTTCGGACTGAAAAACGGTTTGTTCTGCTACGACAGCACCAACCGGCACATAGAGAATATACTGAAAAAGAAATGTATCAACACCATCCATTTCTCACCATCTGACGAAACCCTGTATATCGCCACTACCGAAGGATTGTATAAACGCAACCAGCAGAATGGAACAATTACCACCCTATTGCCCGAGTGTTACATCCAGTCCGTTTTCTACGATCCCGCAACCCACTTGCTCTGGATAGGAACTTTCAACTCCGGAGTAAAAGTGCAGGATACCCGTACCGGAGATTTCCTGTCGAACGAATCACTGAACCAGCTGCCACACCTCCCCTACCGTTCCATCATCCCCTACGACCCACAAACATTATTGCTGGGAGTAGACGGAGCAGGAGTCTATGCAGCCACCCGTGATGCCGGACACTCCTGGTCCTTCCTCAATGCGAATCTGGAAGAAGAAGGAGAACTGAAAGGAAACGGCATTTATGCCCTCTGCAAAGACAGTTCTTCTAACCTATGGATCGGCAGTTATACAGGAGGCGTAGCCTACGCCAATCCGAAGAAATATCTCTTCGAACTTACCCAACATGAATACAAAAACCAGCAATCACTGATAAACAACCACGTCAACGCTATCCTCGAAGATCATGAAGGCGACTTATGGTATGCCACCAACCAGGGAATCAGTGTACACCTGCTAAAGTCCGGAACCTGGAAACACTTCCTGAAAGAAAACGTATTCCTGACTCTCTGTAACGATGAAAACGGGAATGTATGGACCGGAGGTTACGGCACAGGCGTCTACTGCCTCAACAAACATACAGGCATCCGCCAGCATCTCACCACCGAACGTCCCGGCACATTGACCACAAACTACATTTACTCAATCGTAGAAGACAACAACAAGAATCTATGGTTTGGCGGCATGTATGGCAACCTCATCCGATATACCCCGTCTCAAGCAGGGAAAGCGGAACAGTTCGCTTCCTACGGCATTACGCTCATCAACTCGATAACCACAGTCGGCAAAGACACGATAGCCCTTGCCACGGCCAACGGGCTCTACCTGTTGAACAAACAAACCGGCAATTTCAAACAATATTTCACCTCGCCCTCCAATGCCGACACCCGGAGCAACAGCTTCATCTACTCCATGTATTTCCCCACCCCCGACAAAGTGTGGTTCGGTACAGACGGAGGAGGCATCAACTTATTAGACCTGAAAACAGGCAAAGCCGTCACCTACTCCACAGCAAACGGCCTTCCTTCCAACTATATATACAGCATCCTTCCCGACAACAAAGGACACCTATGGCTTAGCACAGACAAGGGACTGGCCTACATCACCACCTCCCCCTCTCCAGCAATAACCAACATCGGCTTCCTCGACGGACTGGCAAATGAATTTAACTTCATGTCCTACACCCGTCTAAGAAACGGAGACTTCGTCTACGGAAGTACCAACGGCGCCGTGCGCTTCAACCCGGAAAACTTTACCCGTCCCCTTTACGAAGCCCCCTTGCTGTTCACTTCCTTCGAAGTTCCGCAAAAGTCACGTGAAAAGACCGAAGAGAAAAAGATTCAATTCAACCGGATGCTGAACGAAGGAAAAACGATTGAGTTGAAATACAACGAGAATTCTTTTCTCATTTCCTTTATCTCCGTCTCTTACCAGTATCAACAAGACATCCACTACAGCTACCAACTGGAGGGTTTCGAACAAAACTGGAGTGCTCCTACCAACGAATTAAGCATCCGTTATACCAATATTCCTCCGGGCAATTATACGTTCCACGTAAAAAGCATGAGCAAAAACGGCGGACAGCAACTAGACGAGCAAACCATCCGCATACACATTGCGCAGCCTTACTGGAATACAGCAATCGCCTGGCTGATATACATCATCCTGCTGGCAGGCATCACCTATTTCATCTGGCGTTTCTTTGCCAACAAGATGGAGAAAAAGCACTTCTCCGAAAAGATACAGTTCTTTATCAACACCGCCCATGACATCCGCACTCCGGTGACGCTTATCATGGCTCCGCTTAGCGATTTAAGCAAGGAGGACGGACTGTCCGGAGAAGGGAAACGATACCTCCAGATAGCCCGCAAGAACACGGAAAAGCTATACAACTTAATCACGCAACTACTCGACTTCCAGAAGATAGACACAACACATCTCACACTTCAGGTTGCAGAGTACGATTTGAAATCATACTTGCAGGAAAAAGTGCTTAACTTCCAGTCCCTTTGCGAAAGCAAACAAATCCGGATGGAATTATCAGTGCCCGAAGCCCCCGTCTCACTTTGGATGGATAAAGACAAAGCAGACAAAATATTCGATAACCTGTTATCGAATGCAGTGAAATACACCCCTGCCGGCGGAACTATTTCAATCACAATAGAACAGAATGATAAAAAGATAACCGTAGAGGTCAAAGACAGCGGTATCGGTATTCCGCGTAAAGCACAACGGTATATCTTCTCCAATTTCTACCGTGCCGAAAATGCCGTCAACTCCAAAGAAACCGGAAGCGGCATTGGATTACTGCTGACCCGTCGCCTGATGAAACTACATAAAGGAAACATCTCCTTTACCAGCAACGAGGGCGAAGGTTCCACCTTCCTGCTCACTTTCCGAAAAGGGAACCGCCATCTGGCACGCTACATCTTGTCGGGGAAAACATCTCCTCTATCTACCTTCCTAACGGATATATCCACAGAAGACAATAGCAGCGAACTATCACCGGAGGTAAATACAGACCGGGAAACAGGAACCGTTCAGCATACAGACCGATACGATGAAAGCGAGCCGAACCAGACAGCCCATACTGCCAAAGAACGAATCTTGATTGTAGAGGACAACGACGATCTGCGTTTCTACCTGAAAAAGACATTTTCTTCCATCTACACCGTCATCGACAAACCCGACGGAGAATCCGCACTGGAATATCTGCAAGGAGCATCAGTAGACTTGATTATCTCCGACGTCATGATGCCGGGCATTCAAGGGGACGAATTGTGTCGTCAGCTCAAATCAGACTTCACCACCTCGCATATCCCCGTCATCCTATTAACTGCCAAAACGGAGAAAGACGCCATCCTCGAAGGATTGGAAAGCGGAGCAGACGATTATCTCACCAAGCCTTTCGACACGGAGATCCTGAAGACTAAAATAAAAGGAGTATTACAGAACCGCAAGATTATGCGGCAGTATTTCCTTTCTCATTCGCTCAATTCCATTCCTGCTACGGGGCAAAGCGAAGAGAAAGAGGACACCGAATGTGCCAACCTCCTATCTCCCATGGACAAAGAGTTTTTGGAACGTTGCACAAAGCTCGTTACTGAAAATCTGGCCAACCCGGATTTCACCATCAACCAGCTCTCCCGTGAGCTGGCATTAAGCCGTACTATATTCTACGAAAAACTGAAAGCCCTGACAGGGCAGGCGCCTAACGAATTTATCAAACTCATGCGCATGACAGAAGCTGCCAATCTATTAAAACAGCAGATTCCGGTGCAGGAAGTCGCTCTTTTGGTTGGTTTCACAGATTCCAAGTACTTTAGTACAGCATTCAAGAAGCATTACGGAGTGTCTCCAAGCAAGTTTCTTTGAGGTTCCCCATCATTCATTAAAGTTCCCTGAATAATATCAAGTTGTCGATTTCCATCCAAATACGTCCTCATTTGATAGAAAGAAAAGAAAGATCGGGAAAACAAAAAAAGCCGGGCAGTTTTTACTCCTGCCCGGCTGATGAAAGTATTATTTATTAAAGCTTTACGATGTCCCCATTGGCATCAAACTTATATTCGCGACCAGTAGGTTGAGCTACTTCCCATGCTGCATTCATGGCTGCGATCTGATCTGCTGTAGGGGTGTTGCCGGTGAAAGAACCACTGTTCGTCATTGTTCCCCCAAAACAACCTTCCAGTCCACTGGCTTGTTTCCAATAACAAGAAGTAGTTCCTGCTGCTGCTTGACCTATAATTGCACCAGCAGCATAAGAGCTAGTTATAGTCGTAGTAGAATTCCAACAAGCAATTACAACAAAATTATATCCTGAAATTCCCCCTACATATGATTTACCACTAATGCTTGCAGCTGTATTCTTACAACCTATTGCCTGGTAAGATATACCAAAAACGTCACTTTCACCCTGCAAACTACCATCATTGGAACAAGCGATACACGGCTTATCATTTCCTCCTGCTATCCCGCCCAACATTCCTTTTACAGTAGTCAAATCTGCAGAATTACTGCAATGTATAATGTCACCGTGTGCATAACCTATTATACTACCCGTAGCGTATAAGGAAGTAGCTGATGTTGCATCCATCGTTCCGGAGAAGTTGAGATTTTTAATTTCAGAGTCACTTCCACTTAATCCGAATATTCCAAAATATCCCTCTGATACAGCCGCAATCAGCTTTCCGCTCACTGTGAAGTTACCACCATCAAAATGACCATTAAACGGAAAACCATTTCCTCCAATCGGAGTCCATACCTCTGTATTAGTAGCTCCCAAATCAATGTCAGCAATCATCTTATAAAACTTGGAGTTCCATTCATAATTTTCATTTTTTACACGGGTAGCCAATAGTGCCAATTGCTTTTTGGTTTTAATAGTATAAGCCTTTTCCCAGCTCGACCCATCAATACCGGGTGTACCTTCATTCTCAAATGTCGGTCCCGAGGTTACGTTTATCACGCAAGTAGCCTTTATACTGCTGTCCGCAACAGAAGTAGCGGTTATCGTAGCTGTACCTACGGCTTTGCCTTCCACTTCGCCTGTATTTGCATTTACTGTAGCTACAGCCGTATTGCTACTGCTCCATGTCACATTCTTATTAGCAGCATTGGTAGGGTTAAAAGTAGGAACAAGCGTTACTTTTTCGCCTGCACTCACCGTTTGATCCGTAAGGGATATACTGATTAAATCTATCTTCGAACTGTATTCTATGATACGTGTCGCTGCATGTTCCTGTCCGTTGGTGTCAATTATCGTCACTTTCAGCAACGCAAACTCACCATCGGTAATACCAGCGGGGAATTGGAATGCAACAGTTCCGTTAGCATCAATCGTTCCGTCAGTTTTGAAAGTAGGTTCAGTCAATGTTACGCTCCAGGCAGTAGTAGCAACACGGGTAGCAGCAGGTTTCACAAAGTCGATGCCTGTGCCACAATTATTCGTGATTTCAGCCTTGATAGCTGTGTAGCTACCTTTCTTTATATTCAAAGCCAAAGTTAGATTTTTATTGGCTTTAGCGATAAAGGTAGTGAAACTGTCGAAGATTTTAATAGCAGAGGTACGAGGGAACGTAATCTTAGTCACGCCATCGGCCAATGTAAAGGTCACATTATCAGGATCGGTCAAGTCGATACCGTCTTTCTTGAATACCGAGTCACCTTGTGCACCCGCAGAACCAGCTACACCGGCATCACCCTTATCGCCTTTATCACCCTTACTACCGGTAGCAGGCACCTTTTGTCCATTGCTTTCCATCCACACACCATTCACTTTCCAGTAAAGAGCACCTTCGAATGTATCGACACTGATTGTAGGAGTCACGCCGTTAGTTCCGTTCGTGCCGTCAGTACCTTTGTCTCCGGTAGTGCGGATCTTCGTTTTGCCGTCTGCAGCATATAGCCAACCAACTTCGCCGTCGCCCAGTTTAATGGTCCAGTAATAGAGTCCGTCTGTGTCGGCCTTAACGCCAATGGTGGGAGTGATTCCGTCCGAACCATCTTTGCCGTTGGTACCATGAAGAATAGTAACAGGGTCACTCTTGGTGAAAGCGATGGTATAGCCTATTGTAACAGAGCCTTCCACAACAGGTGTAACACCTGTCACATAGTCTTTCGCTTCCAATGCGGTGACCAAACCTTGCAGGGCGCTGATTTGCGTATTGACAGTGCCACACCATGTTTCCAACTTTTCCACTCTCGACTGAAGATCGCTAATGTCCTGTTTCAATCCGGTGTCGTCATAGTCTTTTGAACAACCGAATACTGCCATTGCCATAACTAGTAGTAAGGCGTAATGTCTGAATTTCTTCATTGTTTTGTTGCTTTAGTTAATAATTTGAGTACGTCCCGTTACTTTGTAGGTAACGGAAAAACCTTTGTTTACGCCTGTTGCAAGGTAAATGATACATGGAAAATAAAAAATAGTAATCAAACTCTCCACCCCTGCTTTTCAGGAGAATGGTAGGGTGAGAATGTCTTTTGCAAATTTTAGATGTCGATGAAGCTCTAATGCAAAGAAGTGATATGTTTTGCTCGTGTTATTTCCCTTTTGGAACTATTTGTTAGAAATAATGTTTGTTTCTGTTTGCTTATTTTAGTAAATATGCATAC
>OGXN01002343.1_pt1 | contig 13856 bp, 14 predicted proteins | sample 1576281 | NCBI WGS metagenome assembly OGXN01 (sample SAMEA3541494, study PRJEB24748) | human gut metagenome | biome: human gut; feature: human-associated habitat; material: faeces | place: China | collected 2012
AACAGGTGTGGCAACCCTCACCTTACTGACAGCTTGTACCCAAGCGTCATCACAATCATCTACAACAAGCAACACTGCAAAAACAACTGCTACTTCTACTTCAAATAGTAAAACCGATAGCTCCAACTATTTTACAGACAAGGACTATGACACTTCTTATGATGAAAGTACAGCCTCTACTGTCAAACTGTCTGGATCTTCTGCAACTGTTTCAGGGGACGGCGTAGCCGTTTCTGGATCCACCGTGACCATCTCAAAGGCTGGAACCTATGTCATCTCTGGTAAATCCGATGGGGTTCAAATCAAGGTCGAAGCAGGTGACTCAGATGATGTCCACATCGTCTTGAAAGGCGTTACCATGACCAACACCAACGCGCCAATTTCTGCTACAAAAGCAGGGCATGTCTACCTGACTCTAGCAGATGGCACGACCAATACCTTGTCTGACTCAAGTTCAAACAGTGATGAAGATGCCGATGCGGTCATTTTCTCTAAAGGAGATCTCACCATCAATGGTTCAGGTACGCTCAACATTGATGCCAAGAAGAACAACGGGATCAAGGCCAATGACACTCTCCACATCACAGGCGGAACCTATAAGATCACGGCTGTAGGAGATGCCTTCAACGTCAATGATGAGCTCAATATCACCGGTACGACTATGACCATCGATGCAGATGAAGATGCGGTCAAGGTGGATAACGATGAAGATACATCTGTCGGAACCATGTATCTGTCTGACAATACCATGACCATCTCAGCTGGGGACGATGGTATTCATGCTTCTGGTGATCTGGTCATCGATAGCGGAACCTACAAGGTAAGCGAGTCAGCCGAAGGGCTTGAAGGAAAATCGATCACCATCAACGGTGGAGATATCACTATCTATGCAACCGATGACGGTGTCAATGCGGCCAATGCCAATGCCAACCAAGATGAAATTTTCTTCACCATGAATGGCGGGACCCTCAACGTTGAAGTTGGCCAAGGCTATACGGATCCAATCGACTCTAACGGCAACGTCACTGTGACTGGAGGAACCATCAATTTGACGGGGCAATCCGGCTTTGACTTTGATGGAACAGCTACCTACACTGGCGGAGACATCTATATCAACGGTGAAAAACAAACGGAAATTGTCAACTCCATGCCTGGAGGCGGTGGGGCTCCCGGAGTTGGCGGACCTCAAGGCGGTGGACCTGGAGGCGGGCATCAATAATAACAAACAAAGGCAGGATTTCTTCCTGACCTTTTTTTGTTACCCTTTTTATGATAGAATAGAAAATCAATCAGCTTATCGAAAGGAACATGATGAAAAAACAAACACTCCCTCTTTTCTTCACACTCTTGCTGTCTCTTCTTTTTCTATCAGCCTGTGTGCCGGACCTTAAGATCAACTTTAAAAAAGAACCAACAACTACCAGCTCAAAAAAGAAAACCTTTAAAAAAAGTAGCTCGAGTCGTTCTAGCCACCCGAGTCGTTCAACTAGTTCAAATAGCTCAAGCAACTCCTCTAGCTCTCCCTCAACTACTACGGAAACCTCTTCGGACATCGTCACAACCGAAGGACTCCCTAGAAATGCTCAAGAAGCACCCAAAGATAAAATTTATGCGACAGGGAACTTAAAAGTAGCCTACTCTAGAAATGACGATAAAATTTTTGCACAGACGCCGGATTATGAAGGATATACCACCGCTCTTGTCCAAACAATTCTTGGGAATCCAGAGAAACAAATAACAGACCCTGCTTATATTGCCGAATCTTTTGAAAATACCGAATTAGAAAATATTAAAGGGCTCTACCACGAGGGGAAAATCACAGGGGAACAAGCTCACGCCTTTTTGATGGGAGCTGTTGATCTCAAACAAGCTTCTAAATCCGGAGTAGACTATACCATTTACACCTATAAAAACAACACCATCCAACTGGTCTTTGAAAACGACCAACTTCTCTATATTACTCCAAATCCTGATGTCGTCTTCTTTAAATAATGAACATTCTCGCTTAAACAAGCGAGAATTTTTGTTTCACATGAAACAAAAAACTCCCAACACATTCTGTTGGGAGTTCCTGAAGATTAGTCCTCTTCATATTTTTTTGGATTATAGAACCACATTCCTAGTCCTGCAAAAAGGACAATAGTCATCAGAAGGAAGGCCACTTGATTTCCAATTTCTCCTGTCATCGAAATCGTTTGACGAAGACCAGAAACGGTATAACTCATTGGCAAGAATGGATGAATGGCTTGGAAAAATCCATTTGTCAAAGCAAGAGGATAGGTTCCTGCACTAGAAGCCAATTGCAAGAGCAAGAGGATCAAGGAAAGGAAAGCACCGATCTTTCTTTGCCATGTTGTCAAAGCAGTCACGATAGACATGAAGGCCACACTACCAATCACACAAAGGAAGAGAGTAGCCATCTCATGATTAGCTGATAAACCAATTAAGTGAACGGCACCATAGACCAAGACTCCTGCAATCACCGCAATCGTTCCGTTGACCTCAAAGCGAGATTTAAACCATGCCCAGCGACTTTCAGGATGACGACCGGATGGTAATTTTGCAAAGATCATATTGGTTGACAAGGCACAAACAAAGAGTGCTACAGAGATCATATAAGGAGCCATTCCGACACCATTCACCGGGACATTGTCACGGTCTGTTTTAGACAAAGTGACAGGATCTGCTAAGGTTTTAGCGTTTTCTTTTTCAGTTGTAGCCACATTCAATTGTCCCTTAGCATCGTTTAATCCTTGACTCAAGGTTTGGCTTCCTGTTGCTAATTCACCTAAACCATTTGTCAATGTTTGGCCACCTGCTGCTAATTTGCTGGATCCATCTGAGATTTGATTTGCACCGTCGGCTAGTTTATCAGCACCAGTCACCAGTTGACCTGATTTTTCTGTCAACTGATTGACACCAGTGACAAGTTTATTGACACCACTTGCCAACTCTGGAGTCTTGCTGTTCAATTGTCCTACACCGTCTGCTAATTTTCCAGCACCGGCAACCAATTCACCTGACTTACCTGTTAATTGAGTTGCTCCTGAAGCTAGTTGATTCATGCCTGATGTCAAGGCAGGCATCTTCCCATTTAACTCACCCAGACCAGAAGCTAATTGATTGCTTCCTGCAAGTAATTCTGATGATTTACTGTCTAGTTGACCAACACCTGCTGCTAACTGACTAGCCCCATTTGTTAAAGTACTGCTATTGGTCTGAAGTTGGGTTGCTCCATTAGCGATTTTATCAACACCAGCTGTATAAGCGTCGATCCCTTGACCGATGGTTTGACTAGCTGGCAACAATTGTCCACTAACTGCGGATTGGATCTTAGACAAGCCACTTGACAAGTCTGTCAAGGTAGAAGAAGCTGTCGGTAAAACTTGATTGGCTGCCGTTTGCAGTTGTGTCAAGCTATTTCCTGTATTCAAACTACCTTGGATCGTTTGAATCGTAGTCAAGATTCCTTGAGCCGCCGTTTCACTCGAGCTTGGGCTCGATGAGATCGCCGCATTAATTTCCGCTTGTTGGTCAGCTGTCATTGCTTGATAGGCTGTTGTTCCTTGCACACTTGCAAGGGCATTTGCACGATCCGCTTGGGCTGAAGCAAGGATTGATTGAGCTGAATTCGCAATACTCGTCAATCCAGACGAAAGTTGACTGGTATCCACTGTAGCATTTTGAATCGCTGCATTTAATTGGTTTAAACCAGCTGCCAATTGATCAATCTGAGCAGATTGACTTGTAGAAGCTTGTAGCTGGCTTGATAATGTTTGAATACCTGATTCTAATTGAGAAACCCCATTTCGAAGGGTAGCAGATTGACTACTTAATTGACCCGCTCCTTCTGATAAAGTAGCGACTCCATTTGTATAGGTTGCTAAACCATTTGAAAAGTTAGATAGGCCTGAATTCAATTGACGCACGCCATTGGTATAATTCCCAAGACCATCATTGAGGGTCCCCATACCACTGGTTAATTGACCAACTCCTGAAGCTAACTGAGGGGTTTGACTCGCCATTTGATTGAGACCATTTCCTAATCGATCCACTCCGGTAGCGTAAGCCATCAAGCCTGTATTAAAAGTACCAAACCCATTATTTAATTGATTGACGCCAGATACCAAGTTTGGAAGTTGACCAGCCATTTGATTGAGACCATTTCCTAATTGACCAACACCATCTGTATAGGCTGCTAGACCCGTACGAAGAGTAGTCGCACCATCTGAAAATGCTAAGCTTGAACGAGCCAATGTATTCAAATTAGTAGATAGTGTTTGACCACCATCTTCCAATTTACTTGCACCATCTGCTAATTTAGCACTTCCATCTGCCGCTGTCCCCATACCAGTTTTAAGCGATCCCATTTTGGAAAATAAAGCTGTTGTATACGTATTGGTCACTTTTTCAGCCACTGACTGCTTCATTTTTGTCATCGCAGTGTCGCTCATTTTCCCTGCGATAAAACTATGACCACTGGATGTTTGGTAATCAATGGTCATCTGTTCCGGATGATTGGTTAAGATGGAGCTAGCTTTTTTTGAAAGATCCTCAGGCAGGGTTACAATCATATAATAATCGCCATTTTTGAGACCATCTTTCGCAGCTTTCTCATCTACAAAATGAAAATCAAGTGAGTCATTGTCCTTCAAATTGGACACCATGTCTTTCCCGATTTCCATTTTTTGTCCATTATATGTAGCAGATTGATCCTTATTGACAACCGCTACAGGAAGATCCGAAACTTGGCCATATGGATCCCACATGGAAGATAGAAAAATAATATTATAAAGAGCTGGAATCAAAGCAACTCCAATCATGACAATGATAAATGTTGGCTTTTTAAGAATAGCCTTCCATTCTTTCATCATATTTTTTGTCTCCTTTTTATACACATTGTCTAAATTTCTGATATAATAGATTATACAGTTTCTAGAAATTTTCACAAGTAGGAAATCTTTATTTTTAGACACTGTGTATAATTTTGTGCAAAAAGGATTAACAGATGACTGAGAGCAATAAACGATTAAAAACAAAACGAAATATCGAGGAGGCGATGGTTCGACTACTAGAAAAGGAATCATTCGACCAAATCACAACGGTTGAGTTAGCACAAGAATCCGGCATTAGTCGCTCTAGCTTTTATACCCACTATCGAGACAAGTACGATATGATCGAGCGCTACCAACAAGCACTCTTTCACAAGCTTGAATATATCTTTGACAAACACCAAGACGACAAGCGCCAAGCGATTACAGAAGTGTTCGAATTCCTAACCAAGGAGCCACTCTTTGCAGTTCTTCTGACAGAGAATGGAACCAAAGAGATCCAAACCTTCTTACGACATAAATTACAGATTCTTCTGGTTGATAGTTTGCAAGAGCGCTATAGTCATAAATCATTAACAGATATTGAAAGAGTCTACAGTTCTGTCTATCTGACCAATGCCTTCTTCGGAGTCTGTCAGATGTGGGTTTCGCGCGGAAAAAAAGAAAGCCCTCAACAAATGGCTGAATTTTTAATGAAAATGTTACGGTAACAGTCTCTCCTGATCGATCTAGATCAGGAGTTTTTTTATTAGCAGGTTTAGGTTTTAAGAAAACAAAAAGGGGAGCAAAGCCAGAAATCAACCCTTTAAGACAAAACAAAAAGCCCACTGTAGTAGGCTTTTTGCAAGTTTTTTCTTGAAATTAAAGCATTTTGTTATCAGCACTCAAACATGTATAGTAATAATAAGGCAACCTAACCACTAAATACATTGTATTTCAACAATCACTAACAAAGTGAGACATGTTGGGGTAACTTAAAGGGTAGTAAAAAGGGAACTAAATCTAATGAGTTCAACAGGCAAGAATTAAGCTCCAAAATTTTGGGGCTTTTTTAAAATCTTTGACTTTTTTTGACCTATACCCCCACCCCCCTTAAAAATTAACCCTTATATTTAGAAAATCGACCCCTCCCACCGGTTCCCAGAAGCCGATTTTGATCGATTTTTTTCGATAGGGGGGTAAAAATTTTTGGATCTGAAACAATCTAAAATTAAATACAAACTAGAAAGTATATCCATTTTTTTATGTTTCGTCCTTGTTCGCTATGTATTCCTTTTACTTATCTGTTTTATGAAATCAATCTAATCTAAATAATCATTCACCATGCAATAAGAATACACTGTTCATTGAATACCAATTGTTATTCATATTATAAAAGAAACCTATCTAATTATATTCTTCTGTTTCAATCTCATGCAAGATCTATACTTTAAATAAGATCCTGACTTTTCTTCTTCTAACTCATATAAGTTATTCACTTATTTAGTTACTAATTGTGTTTCTTTCTATTCTTTATCACATCTGACTTAGACATATCTTACATTCTGTCTAATTCGTTCATTCACAAAACCCCAAGCGTATCAAGGAACTACAAGATTTTAAAAAATGAATTGGCGTTTCCCTCGTTATGTCTAATTGATAATATTGAATGATAAAAAGATAGGCCGAAACCTATCTTTCTATTCTATTTAAATATCTTTCCTAGTAGACTTTGTTTCTTCTCTGGTAGCCCATTCAAAACATTGTACGCTTCTATCATTTCTTTTTCTTTGCTTTCGATATATCTATCGACTACTGAAGATATGTAAGCGTTGAAGTCTGACGGCTTGTCACTTGATAGCTTTCGATCTAGTATAAGTTCTTCGAGTAGTAGATCACTCCATAAGATCATATCAAATGAAAGGTTATATACTTTTAGAAGTCCTTCAAGTGCCTCTTGGTATAGGTGGCCTTGACCTTTCTTTGTGTAATATTCTTTATCCTTTTTAGCTGGATCAACTACTGTGAATATATACTTATCTGTAATCTTATTGTTTACAAAGTATCTTGCTTCTTGCTCAATATCTCCACCCTTGAAGAAGCTCTCCAGGTCTTCAAGAAAGATACAGATATCTGTTTTATAACTTTCCTTTTGTTCCAGATACTCCTGCTTAAGTTTCAATATTAAGGGGGTAATTTTTTGGTCAATCAGATTGTTCCAGTTAGAAATATATTTGATACCTTCACTATGTATTTTCTCTAATCGCTTTGTAAATTCTTCTGACAAGACTTTTTCTTTATCTAATGTAGTTTTGTCTGGAGCTTCTAAGGTGTTTTGAAAATCTATTTTATAACTCTCAATTTCTTTTAATAAATCTTGTTTTTCCTTTTCAAGACTATTAAAGGTATTGACTACTTCTTTCTCTCCTTTCAATTCATACCATTTTTCTAATAGTTTCTTGAAAGGGTTTAGATAGATTTTACTACAATTTAGATATAGAAAGTACAATTCTTCAATATCATTATTTTTCATTCATTAACCCCCAATGCCTTGGCCATTAATTTTAGAAAAATCAAGCTCCCAAATTGCAGAAACTTTTTCATCATGTGCTTTTCCATATGCAAATTGTTTAGCAACAAATAGATCCATATCTTCAACCGCTAAAGTTTCTTGATAGCGCTGAATGTCGATACCACCGCCCACAAATGCGTCATATCGCCCTTGTACAAAGGAGGTTGCAAACCCTTTTTCTTGTGCAACTGATGGGATAATTTGTAAGCCTAAAGGAACTGCTTTTTTATAGTCTGCATTATCACTTAAGTTAGTTAGAGCTTTTTCAATCTCCCAAATTTCAGAAGAGTTAACCACTAAGACTACTTTGTTAGTCACATCAGAATATTTTTCCCCATTTTATTTTTCAGAATGGAATTTAAAGATGTCTGCCACTTGATTAATGGTTGCTCTAGGACTTTCAAAAGTAATCTTACCAGTTTGTTTTTCCTTTTTAGGGTATGTGGTTACCCCGTCTTGGGCTTTTCCTGTAATCTTCTTAGTTAGTCCAATTGGTTTGTTATCTCCATCACCATTCAAGAAAGCTTCTTCAAGAGCTAAGGCAAAGGCTTCTGTTAATTGTGTACGAATATAGTTTTCGATCCATTCTGCGCCGTAATCTTTAAAATCCTTTGGAATTACAACGAAAGCGGTTAATTTATTTTGAATTTCTTGACGACTTCCGAAACTCGCTTTTAGTTGTCCCTTAATCTCGCCAAAGATTTTCCCCCATGTTGCAGATCCAGTATTTTCAGAACTAATAAATTTCAAACGTAAGCCCGCATTTTGTAAGCCGATTTTTTCAAGAAGTGGGTGTTCTTTTTTAATATCTTCAAAAATTCGATCGATTGTTTGTTCTGGCAACAGTTTTTCAATGCCTACTGGTAGTTCTTTATCAAGCTCATTGAAAAATGTAATTTCTTCTCCCGATAAGTGGGGTTTTCTAGTTGCGCTATAATCGTTATTAACGCCTTGACGTGCTTCTGAAATCATATGATCCTGTAATTTATCTAACATTTCTCCGTATAAAATTCCTTGTTCCTCTTGTGATGCGTTATTCTTAACTGCATTCATAAATTTTGCTTTAGCTTGTTCATAATCGTTTTTAGTTTGTCCGTTTAATTTCATTGTCATTTTATTTTATTCCTTTCAATTTTCAACTAAAAAACAACCGAAAGTAAGACAAAAACTGTTAGTGTTTTTTATGTCCTACCTCCGATTGTTTCGGTCAGTATTTAAATTTTAATTTTATTTTTTACTTCAACTAGTGTTACTACACCATCAGAAATTTTAATGTTTAATTCCCCAAATTTTGGGAGCTCTACTGTCTTAATTATACCATTTTTTAAGAAATACAACCACCCTTCTGTTAGTTTATCCATTATAACCCCTCCCATTCTTTATCGAAATCTAAATTTAGCCCTGTACGATATTCATCATAAAAGTTACAGATTTGATTTAGAATACTGCTTAAATCATTTACAGATACATATTTTAACAACAATCTAGTTAGACTACTGTCCTTTTCTACACATAGGAAGTCTACCTTTGCATTTACCCTAAAATGAGTACCCAGTAAATATCCTATAAGTGCCTCCGAGGCTATATGAGCTGTTTCTTCTGTTTTAAAATCAAATGTAAAATTAAATTCCTTTACATTGTATTTTAGTTTTATTTTCATTTTGCACCTCCTTTTTTTAATATTCGTAGTAGGATTTTTTTAAACTGGTAGGAAAGTGTTGGAAAATTTTCCTACCAAATTAAGCCCGTCAAATCAACGTTTTTCGCAAAAAGTAGGAAAGTAGGATTTTTTTTAGACAACTTATCAACTTATAACATATATAGCTATAACTTATTTAATAATAATAAGTTTATTAATAAATGTTGTATTTTCCTACCATTATTATCTTTCCCTTACTCTCCCAATGGGTTTCAATGGTAGGATTTTTATTTTTAGTTTCCTACCGCAATACTCATTTATTAGATAGAAGTCTACTCTCCCAACGGGTTCAGTGGTAGGATTTTTTGGGGCCTTTTTCCTACTTTTTTTCCGAAATTCCTACCATGGTAATTTATTATTTGAAAAAACCAGATGTTACAACCCTTCCGAATTTTACACTATTTTTATATCCCCAATCTTTTTTATTTTGCATTGCTAGCCTAATCTTGGCTTTTTGTTTTGGTGTGGGGCTATCGTTCAGATAGACTTCTTGAAAAAATAGGTTAACAGTTAAGCGATCACGTTCAACTAATTTCCCGTATTTTTCATCTAGTTTTTCTTCCTCACCATTTCCATTAAGCCAAATTCCATTGGTTAAAATTTCATGGATAAAATACTTTCTAACTTTATCATTAGGAGGGCTAAGATACATTTTTTCGGGATATGGGGTATTAAGATATCTTTCAAGATCCTCTAATTCTTCATCTATAGCTTTATATTTGGCCCGTGTAGCGTTTACTAGTGCTTCTTGCTCATCTGATAGGGTTAAGTCTTTATTATCTCTCCAAGCCTTAACCATTCTCCCCCAGAACCTCCTACGATCATTTTCAGTCCAGTTCCTACCTCTGTAGGAACTATCTTTATATACTTCTGCAACTAGAAAACGGCGTTCTCCAGTTAAATCGTTTAGGAAGTCGGGCTGGTTTGTTGCCCGTACAATAACAAAGTTTTTCAGTAATCGCCTATCAGTACTACCATAAGGCGGTCGATATTCGATTTTTCTATCAGTTATGAACCTTTTTAATTCTTGGAAACTGGTTTTTTTAGTTGCCACCATTTCATCATCAAAAACGCACCAATTTCGCACCATTCGGGCTTTATCGTCTTTATCCGTGAAAGTTTCAACGGTTGTGAAGTATTGATCTGTAAACAAGCCTTCAAAAAATTGTGTTTTTCCTACCCCTTGTTTACCAGTCAAATCTAATACAAAATCAAACTTTACACTAGGATCAAACACTTTCGCAACTGCTCCACGGAAAAATAGATCAAATATTATCCGATTGTATTTACTATCTTCTACATTAAGATATTGACGTAAAATATTAAATGTTTCTGGTGGATCACCACAAGAATTATATTCCCTTTCACATTCTAGCAAGAATTTTTTCAAGGGGTTGTAACCTTGTGTACGGGCCACAACTTCCAAAGTGTCAGAAATATCGCTTTTTTTAAAATCCACTTTATATTTTTTTGCAATATATAGACGAATTTCTTTTAAAACACTATCATCTGCTACCCCAGTAAGCCCGTTATCACTATTAAGCTTTAATGAACCAACAATATCAATTTCATGTGTGAACTCATTGTATCTTAGATTTTCTTTTAGTCTACTATCGCCACTTATAATCTTACTCAAATTATCTAAACTAGAAGCCCAGCCTTTCCCTTTGGCCTTTTCAACTAAACCAAGACTATTATTTTCGGTTTCTGTTTCTCTTCTTTCCGTAAGGTTTGGAAAGTTCGGGGAAGCCCGTTCTTCTTGTATTGTCTTTTCTAATGCTTTTTTAACACTCATGTAGTAACCTCATAACGACTAATTAACTGTACAAAATCACGGGCAAGGTTTTTTCTTTTGACAATATTTGTAAAGATCTGAATGATAATATCTAATTCATATCCAGCCCCTACCATCATTTTAAGGAATGATGAAACTTCTGATCGATCATTAATTCCATAAGCCACAAATTCAAGCAATTGCCCACTAAATTCTAACCTATTCCCATCCCTAAGAGATCCGAGTTTATAGGTTTCATAGAGTTGTAAAAACTCTAATAATTCACCACTTAAATAACTGATCGGTAAATCACGGACTAAATGCCAGCCCCTATCTTCCAGTTCTTTAAAGCTTGTAACAATCTGGATCATCATTTTAGAACTTACTTGCTCTGTTAGATTTTCTCCAAGTGGTTCATAGTAAGGAAAAGCATACCAATCATTCTTTTTATAAACCTTTGTAGGGTTATTCCTCATAAAGTCAAAATCTGGTATTTTTTGTTTTTTAAGAAATATAATCACTTGCCTATACATCTTTTCACCTCCTCAAAATGCTCTATAATCTTCTTTTCGTTTTTCTTGTCAATTTCAGATGGCAATAACAAAAGATCCAACGGAGCATTATAAATCGTTTTATTAAATTCTATAGACGGTTCGAAATACTGTATTTCCATTTCTTCTACCTCACTGATAAGAATAAATAAATATCGCTTGGGCGGTAATAAACTTTTCTAGCTCTCTCCATAGGAGTTTGAAAACGTTGTAAACCCATCATTTCCCAGTTTCTTAGTGTTTCTCCTGAAACTCCTAGGGCCTCTTTTAATTCTTCTCTAGTAATAAGATCTAGTTTCCCTTTTCGTTCCATTTCTAAATTCACAAGGGTTTCTAAAGTCTCTTTTTGAGTTTGAAGCCATTCCAATTGAATTTCCTTTGAAAGTAATTCCATATCCTTACCCCTTTCAATTAAAACGCTTGCCAGCTAGCCAAACATAAGCCCCATAATCTGGATTTAATCCTTTTGAAACTTCTACCTTTTCTTTTTCTTCAACTAGTTTGATTGGACTTGGTCTATTCCATATTTTCCATACAATTTTAAATAGAATTACAAGTAAAATAATGGTTTTGTCAGTTGGTAAATTCCATTCATTCATTTTATTTCCCTCATTCTCTTTTTAACTTCTACACGCCTCTAAATCAGCTTTTTCCTGATCTTTAGGCGGTTTATAGCGGTTTTTCATGGATAGATATCCATTTATATCATCTTTCTATAATTATTGGCCTGTTCAGTATGTTCTAAAATAAGTTGGTTTATAGCTTGAATTACAGTATTTAATAAAGCTGATGAATTTTTACCGTCTTCCATACTAGCCATTTCTAAGACTAGTTGAATTTCACTCAACTGTGAACAAATCCTTTCATACTCAACCAAAACATCATTTGTTTTTACTGTCATATTGTTTTCTTGTTCCTTTCAATTGCCGTTTCCTATACTGAGTTAGCAACACTCCAAACGCTAGGCTATTGCCCCAAGTTGGCGAACGCTTGTAGTGGTGTTTCGTGGGAAATCACCCACATTTTTTCTAAACAAAGCCTTTAAATTGTCCTGTCAGCATGGCTTTTCTTATACAGTTTTCTTTTTTCACCTATCCGCTTGCCTGTTTAATAAGTAATTATTTATTTAATTTTCGTTCATGTTCTATCTGATCTCCAAGTCTTTTATAAAAGATATCAAAATCAAATCTTGTAATTTCTCCATGGTATAGTTGTGAAACCAATGTCACTGCCCTACTTAATAAGCGGGGATAATGGGAAAACTTCTTTCCTTTCATCTTGTGTACCTCTCTAATTTCTGATATACTAGGTACATAAAAAGTATTTAGAAAGTATTCTTTCTAGGTACCTGTTTCTTTTAAGTCATATACTCAATTTTTGGCGAAGGCGAGTATTTGACTTTTTTTGTTGTCTTTTTTTGAAAATCATGTATACATTATGTATCCTTTCTAATCTTTCACATCTAGAAATTCATCAATAGTTACCCCTAGAAAACTTGAAACTTTCTTCAAAGTATCCAATGTTGGACTCTTTGCACGTTCATAGTATAATGCCGTTAGTGTACTTTTTGATATCCCTGTAGCTTCTGCAACGTCAGAAGTTTTCTTCCGTTGCTTTGCTAATAATAAGCGCATGTTATTTCTCATGCTTTACCTCCTTTATATTATTTTTATGGTGTTTACTAATTTACACGCAACTTCCTGCGGTACATCTTGAATTATACACGCATTTTTTTGCGTTGTCAATACTTTTTTAAAAAATAAATGCAATTTTTTGCGTCTATTTAAATATTTTTTGTGTTATAATGTTTTTGAAAGGTGTTTACTATGAATAGATTGAAAGAATTACGCAAAAAAAAAGGAATTTCACAAAAGGAATTCTCTAAAGAACATAATATTCCTTTACGTACTCTCCAAAGTTGGGAAAATGGTGAAAGTCGATTCAAAGCAGATAGAGGCCAACAGTTAGCCAAATATTTTGATGTAAGTTTAAATTATTTATTAGGTTTTGAAGATGAACCCATTAAACCCATGCCCGACTTGGCTCAACAAAATCCAGAGGATTTTCCTAATGATGAAGACGGTTTTCCAGAAATCACTCCCCAAGGAATTGTGAACGCTTCTTTAGAAGATAGTAAAAGATATTTTTATATTGAAAACATAATCGATTTTGTAAAAGATAAGGAAACTACAAATAAAGAATTATATTTGCTATCTGAACTGGTAAATACTTTTAAAAATAAAAAGTCGTAACGTTTCGACTTTTTAAAAAACAACTTACCCTATTTTAAAATTCCCAACGTTGGGAAATATTAAATGCTACTTTAATAAATACGACCACACGATCATATTTATTAACCTAAAAGCGACAACGTTGTCGTTTATCAAATTTCGTAACGTTTCGAAATGTTGCAACGTTGCAACATAAGATAAAATCGTTAAACGTTGAA
>OGXN01002346.1_pt1 | contig 13839 bp, 12 predicted proteins | sample 1576281 | NCBI WGS metagenome assembly OGXN01 (sample SAMEA3541494, study PRJEB24748) | human gut metagenome | biome: human gut; feature: human-associated habitat; material: faeces | place: China | collected 2012
AAATCCGCAGAGGAAACAAATACGACGCCATTATCATGGACCCGCCGTCTTACGGAAGAGGACCGGGCGGCGAAGTGTGGAAGCTGGAAGAACAGCTTTACCATTTGGTGGAGTTATGTCTGCCCATTTTATCCAAACAGCCGTTATTTTTTATATTAAATTCTTATACAACAGGGTTATCTCCTGCTGTTATGGAATATCTTCTTGGAGTTATGTTAAAGAAACCGTTTGGCGGTACTGTATCGTCAAGCGAAATCGGATTGCCCGTAACCTCTTCAGGTTTTGTACTTCCCTGCGGTTCTACCGCAATTTGGCAATCCAAATAATCATTGCATATAGAAAGGAAACCATATGGACTATTTACAAACACAGGACGTTAGATTCTCTTATGATGAAGATGAAAGCGGAATCGTAGAAGTCTTAAAAGGCGTTACCTTGGGGATTCAAAAGGGTGACTTTGTTTCATTGTTGGGCCATAATGGTTCCGGTAAATCGACCCTTGCGAAACATTTTAACGCAATTTTACTGCCAAGCGGCGGCAAAGTATATGTGGATACCATGGATACCACAGATGACAGTCTCAAATTTGAAATCAGAAAACGTGTTGGTTTGATTCTGCAAAATCCCGATAACCAATTGGTTGCCAGCATTGTAGAAGAAGACATTGCCTTTGGACCTGAAAATTTGGGAGTTCCTCCTGCGGAAATTCGTCAAAGAGTGGATGATGCGCTAAAAGCGGTAGATATGTACGAGTATCGTGAACATGCGCCGCACAAATTATCAGGCGGACAAAAACAAAGGGTTGCCATTGCAGGTATCATTGCAATGGAACCTTCCACCATTGTTTTGGACGAGCCTACTGCCATGCTTGACCCGAGGGGACGTCAGGAGGTTATGGATACCATAACAAAACTGAACAGGGAAAAAGGCATTACAATTGTATTGATTACCCACTATATGGACGAGGCAATTGCCGCAAACCGTGTAGTGGTTATGGATAAAGGCAATATTTTAATGGACGGCACACCGAAAGAAATTTTTTCTCAGGTAGACTTATTAAAGGAACATCACTTGGATGTACCCCAATCTACAGAACTGATTCATCGTTTGAAAGAGGCAGGCTGTATGGGACTGCCAAACGGTGTATTAACGGAAGATGAGTGTGTTGCCGCGTTGGAATTACTGTTAAAGGAGAAAGCGTAAGCCGATGAATGTAATAGAAACAAAAAATCTTACGTATACTTACGGCGCCGGAACGCCATTTAGTAAAACGGCAATCGAAGATGTAAACATCGCAATTAAAAAAGGCGAATTCATTGGCTTAATCGGTCATACAGGTTCCGGTAAATCCACATTGATTCAGCAGCTGAACGGATTGCTCAGACCAACGTCAGGCACTGTATTGTTAAATGGAAAAGATATTTGGGAAAAAAAGAAAGAAATTCGCAAAGTGCGTTTCCAAGTTGGTATGGTATTTCAATATCCGGAATATCAGTTGTTTGAAGATACTGTAATCAAAGATATTGGATTTGGTCCCAGAAATATGGGGCTTTCACAGGATGAAGTCAATCAGCGCGTGATGCAGGCTGTGGATTTTGTGGGTTTGGACCATGCGTTGCTGGAAAAATCACCGTTTGACTTGTCCGGCGGTGAAAAACGCCGTGCCGCCATTGCAGGCGTGATAGCCATGGACCCCGACGTTTTGGTTCTGGACGAGCCTACGGCAGGATTGGACCCACAAGGCAGAGACCATTTGCTCAGTCAGATAAAAGCGTATCATAAACAGCGGCAGAATACGGTCATTTTGGTATCTCACAGTATGGAAGATATTGCGCGGGTAGCCGACCGTGTTTTGGTAATGAATGAAAGCAAAGTCTTTTTGTTTGACGAAACCGCAAAGGTATTTTCTCACGCAAAAGAATTGGAGCAAATCGGTTTGCGTGTGCCGCAGGTTACAAAAATCATGATGAAACTGCATGAAAACGGGTACCCTGTGGACCCTGCTGTATTTACACTGGAGCAGGCAGTAAAAGAAATTTTGCCACTTGTGCAGAGAGGAGCCGCCAATGATTAAGGACGTTACATTAGGCCAGTATTTTCCGGGTAAGTCTATTATCCATAAACTGGACCCAAGAGTAAAAGTTCTATTAACATTAGTTAATATTGTTTTTATATTTATAGCGGGCAATTTTTCAAGTTTGGGATTGATGACGGTATTTACATTGGTGGCAATGCTGCTGTCAGGCGTACCGTTTACCAGATATATACGAAGTATCCGCGGTGTATTGTTCATTGTACTGTTTACCTCTATATTGAACTTGTTTTACGGTGGAGGAACCATATTGGTACAATGGGGCTTTATACAAATTACAACAGGCGGTATCCGCAATGCTATTTTTATTGCAGTTCGTATTGTGGTGCTCATTTTAATGAGTTCTATTTTAACGTATACCACATCTCCGACCCAGTTGACCGACGCGCTGGAACGACTGATGAAGCCGCTGAAGATTTTCCGCATCAAAGTACATGAAATCGCCAGGATGATGACCATTGCATTACGGTTTGTCCCTACTTTGCTGGAGGAAACCGATAAAATTATGAGTGCGCAAAAGGCAAGAGGAGCCGATTTGGAAAGCGGCGGTATTATCTCTCGTGTTAAGGCGTTAATCCCTGTGTTGATACCGTTGTTTGTATCTTCTTTTCGTCGTGCGTATGATTTGGCAATGGCTATGGAATGCAGATGCTATAATGGTGGTAAGGGCAGAACGAAGATGAAAGTTTTGCATATCACCACAAAAGATGTTGTAACTTCTTTAATTACGGTAGCAGTTTGTGCAGGTGTTGTACTGCTCAATTTATTTGTAGTAGAAAACTTTTTGATATAAAGGATATATCCATATATGAGAAATTTGCTTTTGAAAATTTCATATGACGGCAAATATTATCACGGCTGGCAAATACAACAAAATGCTGTTACGGTACAGGAAGTATTTCAGGATGCCTTAAAAAACATTCTGGGGATACAGCCGGATTTGAAAGGCTGCAGCAGAACAGATTCGGGTGTACATGCATATGAGTATTGTATCAGTATGAAACTGGAGCACAGTATTCCGGAACAAAGGCTGGTAGCAGCGCTCAATCACTTTCTGCCGCCCAACATTGCAGTACATAGCTGTGAGCAAGTAGATGATGATTTTCACGCAAGATACTCCTGCAAAGGAAAAGAATATGTCTATAAGATGTGGAATCATCCCATCAGAGACCCTTTTTTGGATGGTTATGCCCATCATTATTGGTATGCTTTGGATGAAAAACAGCTGCATGAAGCTGCAAAACATTATATTGGCTCCCATGATTTTACATCCTTTTGTACGTTGGACCAACGCAAAATGGGCGATATGGTACGAACCGTAACAGAGGCAAAGGTAGAAAGAGCAGGCGATATGGTGTTGTTTACCGTATCTGCGGATGGATTCCTTTATAATATGGTACGTATTATGGTTGGAACTTTGCTCAGAGTAGCGCAAGGAAAATTTCAGCCGGAAGATATACCACATATTTTGGAAGCAAAAAACAGAAAAATGGCGGGACCTACAGCACCGCCATGCGGATTGTATTTAAACCGTGTATTTTATTAACAGACAGAGTGGAAACAGCAAAAGGAATTTGAGATTTTAAGAAAGGTGTTATATGGCAATGGATGAAAATAAAAAAAATAACAAAGGTCAATTTTTAGATAATTTTGCCGGAAAAACGAATTTGCCCAGTGCAGACCAAGTCGAAAAATCTCAAGAAGAACCGGTAATTTCTCCTGACCGTAAAAAAAATGCACCAAAACGTATGAAGAAAAAAACACCGCTTTCCAAGTTACCAAAGTGGGTTTATGCTATCATAGCAGTATTGCTTGCTGTGGTTTTGGGTCTGTTTATCTGGTTCAGTGTAGACAGTTCTTCCGGAATTGGTCAATGGTTTCGGAGTATTACTGTAGGAAGCGGACAAGGGGACGGATATCCAACATCCATTGTAGGAAGTTCTGTCAATCGCGGTAATTTTATGACGTTGGATAAAAATGTGGTTACTGTAAGTGACACCGCCTTAACGGTTATGAACAGCAGTGCTAATCAATCTATCAACCGTCAGCATAGTTTTAACAGCCCTGTTTTGCAGGCGACAAGCGGCAAATATCTCATTTATAATTTGGGAGGAAACGGATTTAAAATAGAAGGTAGCTCTAATACGATATATTCCGGCAATACCAGTAATAATATTATAGCAGGCGATATTGCAGGAAGCGGACGATATGCGTTGGTGACCGAAACACAAGGATATCCGTCTTCTTTATCCGTATATTTAACAGATAATACCGTACAGTATAAATATGATTTTTCCGAATATTATGTAACGGATATTTCATTGAACAGCGATGGTACCAGAGCGGCGGTTTCCGGTATCACAGCAAAAGACGGTATTGTTTCCGCAGTCTATATCTTTGACTTTTCCAATCCTGAGCCGATAGCCATATTAACATATAATGAAGTGTTAATGGAAAAAGTAGAGTATATGGATAACGGTACGGTTGCTGCAATTGGAGATACTACTACCAGCATGATTAACGGTACTACGGGTGAAAAGGTAGATTACAACTATCAGTCCCGCCAAATGACAGACTATGCAATCGATAAAAACAGAGTGGCATTGGCGCTGACTCCTTATGATAATCAATCTTCAAGTAAACTGGTTATTTTAGACAGTAGCGCCTCTGAAAAGTGCGTCATAGAAAGTCAAAATAAAATTGATGCGGTTTCTTTGTATGGGGATACAGCTGCAATTTTGACCGACAGTACCATAACCGGTTACTCAGCCAGCAGCGGTAATTCCTTCAGCACTGCAGAGGCCGGCTCAGATGCAAGAGGCATCGCCTTGGCGGATGAAGCTACCGTTTATGTTCTGGGTGTCAGCCAAGTTCGTCAGGCAAGATTTTCATAGGCGCAGCCCTTGTGAAGTAATGCAATTTGTGTTATATTAACAGGGTAACAAACCAGGAGGTTATACATGGGTATCCTATTGGATATTGGCTTTGTCATTATTATCTTACTTTGTGTCGTTTTCGGCTATAAGAAAGGATTTTTTAAAAGCATTGCCGGTTTTATCGGTGCAGTCATTGCCATGTTTTTGGCTTGGGTATTTGCAGGTTTGATTGCAAATGCCCTGTACCAAGGTGTTTTTAGAGAAAAACTGATTGATAATATCTCAGCGGTCCGCTCTAATGCTGCGTGGGCATCTTTCCCGGAAAAGGCTGCACAGGTCGTAGCAAATTTACCGGGCTTTTTAAGTAATACACTGAACAATCAGGGAATTACTTCGTCACAGATTGAACAAAGTTTACAGGCAGCAGGAAATAATGCGGCACCTGCAACAGCGGATTTGATTTCTCCTGCTGTGATATGGCTGCTGCAATTGTTGCTAACTGTCATTTTGTTCTTTATTTTGGTGATATTGGTACGCTTAGTAATAAAATTAATCGGCAATGTATTTCGTTTGCCGGTTTTACGTCAGGTAGACGGTATACTGGGCGGTTTATTTGGCATATTTAAAGGTGTTGTTTATATCTTCTTGGTATGTATTTTGTTACAGCTGCTGATGCCTGTGATAGGCAACAGCTCAGAACCCATGAAACAAGTATTGGATAACTCCTTTATTTATCAACTTATTTTTTATAATAATCCTATTACTTCGTGGTTTATATAATTGCGAACTTACCGATTGGTTAGAACTGTCCTAATTTAACCGCAGGGCAGGGTGAAAAATCCGTTGCGGTAGCGGAGAAGAGAAAAATTTTTATGATGATGTGTACACGTTGCAAAAAAAGACCCGCTGTTGTATTTGTCTCAGGTTCGACAGATGCGCAGCAAAGTCAGGGTTATTGCCTTGTTTGCGCAAAAGAGCTGGGCATTAAACCGGTCAATGATTTAATGGAAAAAATGGGCATTACGGAAGAAATGATGGAATCCATGGAATCCGAATTAAGCGGTTTGATGTCTATGGATGGTGCTATGATGCCAACTGATGATGACGATGATGAGAATGGGGATGAAAACGGCTTCACACAAGGCGGTGCGGCCACTTTCCCGTTCCTGAAAAATATATTCCAAGGTCCTAACGGAGAAGAAACTACAAAAGAACAGGAAGAAACAGATGCTTCTTCCAGAAAAACAGACGATAAGAAAAAGAAAAAACGGAAATATTTGAACATGTATTGCACCAATTTAACAGGAAAAGCAAAAAATGGAGAGTTGGATGCTATTATTGGACGTGACAATGAAATTGCGCGCGTGATTCAAATTCTAAGCAGAAGAACAAAAAATAATCCTTGTCTAATCGGTGAGCCCGGCGTTGGTAAAACTGCCATTGCGGAGGGACTTTCCATTCGTATTGCACAGGGAAATGTTCCTGCACGCCTGAAAAAGAAAGAAATTCATTTATTAGACTTAACTGCTTTGGTAGCAGGAACTCAATTTAGAGGTCAATTTGAAAGTCGTATCAAAGGTCTGGTGGATGAAGTGAAAGCAGACGGGAATATTATTTTGTTTATCGACGAAGTGCATAATCTGGTAGGAACAGGTGATGCGGAAGGCTCCATGAATGCGGCCAATATTTTAAAACCTGCTCTCTCTCGCGGAGAAATTCAGGTTATTGGCGCTACCACATTTACAGAGTATCGAAAATATATTGAAAAAGATGCCGCTTTGGAACGTCGTTTTGCCCGTATTCAAGTAGCAGAGCCAACGCCAGAAGAAGCAGAAGAAATATATTGAAAAAGATACTGCTTTGGAAAGACGTTTTCAACCTGTAACGGTAGTGGAACCTTCTGTGGACGATACTATTCATGTACTGTTGGGTATTAAATCTTATTATGAAAACTATCATAGAGTGCAGCTTTCAGATTATATTATCAAACGTGCTGTTGTATTGTCAGAACGCTATATTACAGACCGTTTCTTGCCTGACAAAGCAATTGACTTAATGGATGAATCTTGTGCCTGCGCAGCTTTGCGCAATGCCTCTATGGCGGAGTATGATACAGCAAAATTTGAGCTGGAAAAGTTAAAAGAACAGGAAGAACAAATGACAGCAGACGGTGCTGAACCGGATTATGAAAAACTGGCGGAAACACGCTGTGAAATTGCCCGTTTGGAAGAAAAGACAAAGTCTTTGGAACAAGATGCGCTGCATTCTTCCGTGACAGAAGAAGACCTGGCTCATGTGATTGAATTATGGACCGGTATTCCTGCGAGCCGTATTCAGGAAAGTGAACTGAAAAAACTTGCAGATTTAGAGGGCAAATTAAACTCTAAGGTGATTGGTCAAAAAGAAGCTGTGGAAGCAGTGGCGGCTGCTATCAGAAGAAGTAAAGTGCAAATCAGTCCAAGACGCAGACCGGCTTCCTTTATCTTTGTAGGGCCTACAGGCGTGGGAAAAACCGAATTGGTAAAAGTGTTGTCTCACGAGTTGTTCGACACTCCTGACGCGCTCATTCGCTTGGATATGTCCGAATTTATGGAGAAACACTCTGTTTCCCGTATCATCGGTTCACCGCCGGGTTATGTTGGTTATGATGAAGCAGGTCAAATGACGGAAAAAGTAAGAAGAAAACCTTACTCTGTGATTTTATTTGATGAAATTGAAAAAGCACATCCGGATGTTATGAATATTTTGCTTCAAATTTTAGACGAAGGCAAAATTACAGACGCCCATGGACGTGTGGTTAATTTTGAAAATACCATTATTGTTATGACTTCCAATGCAGGAAGTGAAAGAAAAGAATCTGCACTAGGTTTTGCAAAAAATGCTGCAGACGTGACTCGCGATAAGACGATGAAGGCGTTGTCAGAATTTTTACGTCCTGAGTTTTTAAGCCGTGTGGATGAAATTATCATCTTCCACGAATTAACGGAAGCCGATTTTCAAGCAATTGCACGCCTCATGATTGATGAATATGTGGATTCTTTAAAAGAACGCAATATTACATTAAAATATGACGATACTGTGCTTAGCTGGCTGGCTGACCATGCCATTGGCGGCAAGAGCGGTGCGCGTGATTTGAGAAATCTGATTCGCAAGAAGATAGAGGATCAAATTGCAGCGCTGCTTGTAACACATTACGACCAGCAGGTTACAGGAATTGCAATTACAGTTGAGAATGATGAAATAAAATTGAATTCTATTTAAGGTGAATAAAATATCCACCATATGGTAATAATAGCTTTTAGAAAAAAAGTAACCAATATATTGAAAAAAGCTATTGACAGACGACAATGTTATATGCTATAATTCATAACGTTGTCGAAAGTGCGGGTGTAGTTCAATGGTAGAACTCCAGCCTTCCAAGCTGGTCGCGTGGGTTCGATTCCCATCACCCGCTCCACATTACAAATGCGCTGATAGCTCAGCTGGATAGAGCAACTGCCTTCTAAGCAGTAGGCCAGGGGTTCGAATCCCTTTCAGCGCGCCATATGGTGGGTATAGCTTAGTTGGTTAAAGCGCCAGTTTGTGGCACTGGAGACCGTCGGTTCGAATCCGACTATCCACCCCATTCGATCCATTAGCTCAGTTGGCAGAGCACTTGACTTTTAATCAAGGTGTCCGGAGTTCGAATCTCCGATGGGTCACCATATAAAAACAGTATTTGAATTACTAAATACGGTTTTTATTTTTTATAATGATAATGAGCTGTCGCCAAGCGGTAAGGCAACGGACTTTGACTCCGTCATCCCGTGGGTTCGAATCCCGCCAGCTCAGCCAAAAAAGACCTAGGCAATAGCCTAGGTCTTTTTCTTTTGTAAAAATTTTTATTTTTTGAGATAAGTCCCATTTTTGGCATTGCACTAATTTTAATTTGATATTAGAATTGTGTTATAAGGTGAGTATTTTATAGAATATAAAACTAAATTGTATTTATTTACAACCATATGAAATTATTAAATCGTACGAGAAAAATCTAGATTAAAAGGTAGGTGATATTATGAAACTTAAATACATAGGTGAGAGCTTTGGTGTTGACTCACTTACTAATGGAAAAATTTATGACGCTACAGTTGAAGATAATGATTATTACAGAGTCATAGATGATAGTGGTGAAGATTATCTATATCCCAAAATTAATCCTGCACCACTTGACGGAAGTTCAGTAGGTGGCAGATGGGAGATTGTTGAGGAATAAAACAAAGCACTAAGCCTTGGTGGTTTAGTGCTTTTACTATGTATAATGTATAAATGGGACTTATCTCATTAAATTTCAGAACTTGTAAAATAACTGAGAATTATATTTATTTCTGTTGAATAATCACCCTATTTTTGTTATTATAATATGGTACGCAAATTTTAATGTAATAATGTAGAATTAGATAATATATAAAGATTCTTATTTTTAAAATAGGGTGTTAAAATGGGTAGGTTAAAATTTTTAAAGTCAAAGAGAAAGGTTCTTGCCGAGGGCTTTCGTGATGGTATTCCTATTGGTTTAGGTTACTTGGCAGTTTCTTTTTCCTTAGGTATAGCGGCTAAGAATGCCGGACTGACTGCTTTTCAAAGTTTCTTAGCAAGTTTATTTTGCAATGCCTCAGCCGGTGAGTATTCAGGCTTTACGGTTATTGCAGCCAATGCAACATATGTTGAAATGTTTATAGTTACCTTGGTAGCAAATGCAAGGTATCTGTTAATGAGTTGTGCTTTAAGTCAGAGAATGGCTGAGGGTACAAAGCTGATACATAGAATTGTTTTAGGGTTCTATATTACAGATGAACTTTTTGGCATAACAATTTCCAGGAAAGGGTTTATTGACCCATATTATACTTATGGTGCAATTTTATTTGCAGGGCCATGTTGGGCAGTAGGTACTGCTCTTGGTACAATAGCCGGTAATCTGTTGCCTTTAAGGATAGTCAGTGCATTAAGTGTTGCACTTTATGGAATGTTCCTTGCAATTGTTGTCCCACCTTCAAGACAGAATAAAAAACTACTTGGCATTGTGGTGTGTAGCTTTGTTCTAAGCCTAGCTTGTGCTTATTTGCCACTTGTTTCAACTTTAACTGAGGGTACAAGAATTATCATTCTTACTGTTGTTATCTCAACAGTAGCAGCAATTCTTTTCCCTGTAAAGGATAAGGAGGTAGCAGAGGATGAGTCATAATGTTTATATTTACCTTATTATAATGGCTACAGTTACCTTAGCAATAAGAATTTTGCCACTAACACTAGTGCAAAAACAGTTCAAAAGTCAGTTCGTAAAGTCATTCCTATATTATGTGCCGTATGTAACACTTTCTGTAATGACTTTTCCGGCAATTTTCCAAGCAACACAAAGTCCAATTGTAGGCATAATAGCTTTCATAATTGGTATAATTGCAGCATGGTTTAATGCAGGACTTTTCAAAGTTTCTGTAATCTGTTGCAGTGTTGTGTTTATATTAGAATTATTTTTCTGTTGAGCATTGTAAAAGATAAGTATAAGAATTATTTGTATTTAGATGTAATGCCTGACCAAAAGAAAAATGTACCGTTCTACAAAAAACAAGGATTTAATGTTATGGAAGATGGTACTGCAATGAATATTGTAAATGAGAATAATAAATATTAAAATTACAAAGAAAAACACCTATAAAATATAACTAATTTTATGGGTGTATTTTTATATGTTTTTTGTAGAAAAATAGGTTTGACTATTTACATATCATAATATATAATTGTGCTTGGAAAAATCAAAAGTAGTAAAATTCTTTCAATATTAAGCAAATAATGTTTAAGGAGAGATGTTTATGAGTGGTACAAAAACAGTTGCAGTCAAATTAACTGAAGGCAATATTTTAAAGAAAATGTTTATTTTTGCAGTACCTATTATAATAGGTAACTTACTACAAGAACTATACTATATTTTTGATACGCTTATTGTTGGTCAAACTTTAGGTGATATAAAGTTGGCAGCAGTTGGAGCTACAAGTTCATTGGTGTTTTTGGCTACCGGTTTCATTATCGGTATAACAAGTGGTTGTGCAGTTCTTACTTCTCAATTCTTTGGTGCCGGTGATGATAACAGAATGAAAAAGTCAGTAGCATCACATATTGTTATCGCTTTAATTTCAACTGTAGTTTTAACAGTGGGATTTGTACTTTTAGCGAAACCACTTTTAATTTTGCTAAATACAACAAGTGATACCTTTGCTTATTCAAAAACCTATCTAACAATTATATACGGTGGACTTCCTGCTACAATGCTTTATAATGTGACATCAGCACTTTTAAGATCAGTAGGGGATAGCAAAACACCTTTAATGTTACTTTTGCTTTCATCAGTACTAAACATTGGTCTTGACCTATTATTCATCTTAGCATTTGGTTGGGATGTTGCCGGTGCTGCAATTGCAACAGTAATTTCACAAGGTATCTCAGCTTTGCTTTGTGTTGTGTATATTAAGTTTAAAGTGCCTTTCATTATTCCTAACAAAGAAAGTTTCAAAGGGATAAAATCAATGCTTGCTGATGAATTCAAGATTGGTTTCCCTATGGGTTTCCAGTATTCAGTAATTTCAATTGGTATGATGGTACTACAGTTTTTTGTAAATGGTTTTGGTTCAAGTGCCGTTGCTGCTTATACAATAGGCAACAGAGTTCAACTATTCCTACAAAATCCACTAAGTTCAATGAGCATTGTAATGGCTACTTTTGCTGGACAAAATGCCGGTGCTAAAAGATATGACAGAATTAAGTCAGGTACAAAGAAAGGTCTTTTACTTTGTCTTGCATATTCAGTAGTTATCGGTGTATTAGCCTTTATATTTGCTGAATTTTTAACATCAATTTTCCTATCAAATTCCGACCCTATTACAATGAAGTATTCAATAGAATTTATCAGATGGAACTGTATCTTTGAATGGTCACTTGGTATGCTATTTATTTATCGTGGTGTAATTCAAGGTCTAAAGGACGGTGTTGTGCCTATGATAGGTTCAGTACTTGAAGTTATGATGAGAGTTCTTTCACCATTAATTTTCAGTACAACATTAGGTTTTGCATCAGTTTCATTTGCAGGGCCTGCTGCTTGGAGTGCCAGTGCAATTCTTATGATTATTGTTTATTTTCATAAGTTCAGAAAACTAAAAAGAACAGGAACTTTATAATAAAGAGATAAAAAGAAAGTCGCATTTCCGGTAAGAGATGCGACTTTTTGTTTTAATTCATTATTTTATATGTGGTGAGAATATTTTATTATTAATGATAGTGAGTAAATATATATTTTATTATATAAAAAACAGCTACCCAAATTAATGAGTAGCTGTAATTATAAAGGTTATAGATTAGCCAAGTTTGTCAATTTTTTCAGCAGCATATTTCTGGATAATTGTTGTATCCTTAATATTAATCTGACCGTCTTTATTAACATCAGCAAGTTTTGTGTTGATTGTTACTGCCATCTCAGATGCATACTTTTGAATTAGTGTAGCATCTTTAACACTAACAACACCATCACCGTTTACATCACCAAGAAGTTCTGTTGGTGTTGTAGCAGTAGTAGCTGTAGTAGCTGTTGTAGCTGTTGTAGCTGTTGTAGCTGTTGTAGCTGTTGTAGCTGTTGTTGGCTTTGTAGTTGTAGTAGCTGTTGTAGGAACTACATATGGGCTGCTTGACCACTTACCGTTTGAATATAGATAACCGTCACCAGGAATGCTTAGGTTACCTGTCTGTGAACCACCATTGTTGTTAAAGATACACATATCGTTATCCTTAGGGAATGAAGCATACCAAATGTTATCCTTATACTTTGTCATTGCAACGCCAGGCCACTGAACTGAAGAAGAGTTATTTGATTTGCTCCAGTAGTAAACGTAAGGTGTAGCAAAATTATTTGTGTTTTCATAATATACTGTAACATTGTTTGATGGGTCCGGAGTTGTTGGAACAGTAGCAGATGGCTTTTGACCTGTATATGCTTTCCACTGGTTACCTGTAGTAAAGATCATATCTTTTGAATTAATCTTTAGACCAGGCTGACTTGCAGATGGATATCTGCTTGTACCACCACTGAAGATAACCTGACCATCTGTTAATTCTTCAGAAACTTCAATTATATATAGACCGGTTGAAGGATCAAGTGTCATCTGCTGACCAGGCCATTTTGCATTTTCAACTACTGATGAACCACTTTCATTATAAATGTAAGCGTAGATTGTTGAACCCCAATTTAGTGATGGGTCAAAGTATACTCTTGTAATTGCATCTGGGTCTTTCTTCTTAAATGAGAATGACTTAGATACTGTTTCTTCTGAATTTGTAGCTGTCATTTTAACTTTAAATGTTGTGCCAACCGGAATATCTTCACCAATTGTGAACTTCTGACCGTCAACAGCCTTGAATTCTTCACCACCGTTAATTGAAACCATAGCGTAGTCAGCACCCTTTAGAGATACTGTAACTTCTTCTGAATCATAGAATGATGAAGCACCTTTTAGTGACATATTGATTGTAGATGTAGGACCTTCAATTAGAATTGTACCATGCTCACCTGAGTTAAATGTAGCAGTACCATCTGTAACCATAGCCTTTGTACCATCATAAGCATTTGTTACTTCTGTACCGTCTGACCATAGTGAAGATACATCTACTGCAATGTCCTTGTTATTAGGAGCACCGATTGTTGCAATAATATTATCTGATACAGTGCCATCGTCATATGTTCTGGCAAATGTATAACCTGTTGAACCATTGTAAGCAGTAATTTGCTGATGTTGACCGGCACCGACTGCTACGTGGTTTTTACGGAAAGTACCAACCTTCTGCCAGTGAGCT
>OGXN01002360.1_pt1 | contig 13711 bp, 10 predicted proteins | sample 1576281 | NCBI WGS metagenome assembly OGXN01 (sample SAMEA3541494, study PRJEB24748) | human gut metagenome | biome: human gut; feature: human-associated habitat; material: faeces | place: China | collected 2012
GTGCCTTGCACACGCGCAGCCGTGTAAACGGCAGCTTTGGGGGTTATTATACCATAAAAATCAGGGTTTGCACAGGGGGAAACATGCAATGTCCGCCGCCGTGGCGAAGCGTGCGCGGAGCGTCTGGACAGGATGGCAAAAAAGAAAAAATCTGCGTAAAATATTACCAATTGTATAGAAAAATGGCGGTTTGAAGCCGAAAATTTGACGCGGCGGCTTTCTTTTGCTATAATGCACAGGTACCAAGGCCTGCCCCTGCCGCATGCATCCATTGTTTTTGTTTTCAAAAACGCGCGCGGCGCTGTTCTTTTTTGTTGATACACGGGCGGTCTGGTGCGGGCCGTCCGTTTTGTTTTGGCTGTGCGGCCCGGTGTGTGGACGGAGAACCAAAGGAGTTTTTGCATGACAAAGCGACAGGAGCATATCCGGCGCTGGCTGGCCGCCGCCGGGCCCCGCATCGTTGCGGTGGCGGCGACGGCGGGCAGCCTGGGGCTGGTGTGCACGGCATTGGCCGCTACGGTGAATACGGTTACTGTGGCGGATTCCGCCGGTGCGCAGCGCACAGTGATGGCTGCGGTGACGGAGCCCGAGGTCCTGCTGGACCTGGCGGGTATGGAACTGGAGAGCAACGACAGCACCCGTCTGCACGAGGTGGAGGACGGCACGCTGCTGCTTTCTCTGCAGCGGGCTTTTCCGGTCTCTGTAGCGGCGGATGGAGAATATTACGAGGCGGAGATCAGCGACGGCACTGTGGCCGACGTGCTGGCCCGCGCGGGCGTGACGCTGGGGCCGGACGATTACACCACTCCCAGTCTGGACAGCCCGGTGACCGAGGGCATGGGCCGTGTGCGCGTACACCGTGTAACATATACTGAGAATACCGCCCGGGAGACCGTTCCCTATGAGACGGAGTATCTGGACGAAACCGCCGAAAGTACGGGGAAATATTCCCACGAGGTGCTGGTGCAGGCGGGGCAGGACGGCCTTGTGGACGTGACCTACCGCCAGAAGTATGTGGACGGCGGATATTCCAGCACCGAGGTGGTGGATACCCAGGTCGTCACCGAGATGATACCGGAGATCTACCGGAAATACAATTCCGACGCCGTCAGCCCGCTGCAGGCCCCCGAGGGCATCACGGTGGAAAACAACGTGCCAAGCAGCTACAGCAAAATGTATTCCATGAAGGCGACAGGCTATTATTCCGCCCGCGGACGCGGCGCAAGCGGCCTGGGCCTGTATTACGGTACTTTTGCGTGCGACCCGACGCTCATTCCCTACGGTACAAAGGTGTATATCACCTCCGCTGACGGCAAATTCGTATATGGCTGGGCCATTGCGACAGATACGGGTGCGTTTGTGCAGTCCAACCGCATGCAGGTGGACCTGTTCTACGAGACCTATGCCGAATCCGTGGCAAACGGCGTGAAGTATGTAAACGTGTACGTTCCCTGAGAATATCAGAAAACAAAGAGCATCCCCGGCGCGGGGTATCCGTGCGCCGGGGATGCTCTTTTGCATTCGGGTCAATCCGCCCGGCCCGCCTGTTTGACGAGCTGATTGGCGTATACGCTGCAGCCGGCCACCAGTACGCCCTGCACGATACCGGTAAACAGGCCCAGCGCAATGCTCTGTACGCCGTCGAAGCTGCCGGTTGCCACCACCCACAGCATGGCCAGGAACACGCCCGCGCCGCCCAGAATGAGCGGGATGTGCTTGTCTTTTACGTCCTGCGAGGCCTTGAGTGCTTTGCCGACGATGTAAAGCACCGCCACCAGCACCAGCAGCTCGGGCCGGATATATTCCATTACGCCGTCCATCCGTTCCATAAGGGGACACCTCCTCGCTTTTGGATATGCGGCGCGGGGAAAATATAGTACATGTACAGCCGGATCTTTTGTGTGGAAAGCTGCATTTTGGGCTTTTTGCTGAAAATAAGGGAACTGTTTTCGTTATTGCGCGCAGAAAATGAAGAAACCGGCCGGACCATATCGTTGCATAAATGTCAGATGGAAAAAATGCCTGCGCAGCGGGCACAGGGAGGGATGGGCTTGGAACAGGCCATCATCGATATCCGGAATATGTACAAGATCTACAATCCCGGAGAAAACGAGGTGCGCGCGCTGGACGGCGTGAGCCTCGCGGTCTACAAGGGGGAGTTTGTGGCCATCGTAGGCCATTCAGGCAGCGGGAAATCCACGCTGATGAATATGATCGGCTGTCTGGACACGCCGACGTCCGGTACATATTTTCTCAACGGGCAGGACGTAAGCGCGCTTTCCGATAATGCGCTTTCAGCCATCCGCAATGAACAGATCGGTTTTATTTTCCAGAGCTTCAACCTGATCAAGAACCTGAACGCGCTGGAAAACGTGGAGCTGCCGCTCATTTACCGGGGCCTGCCCGCCGGAAAACGGCGTCTGCTGGCGTTGGAGGCCCTGGAGCGTGTGGGCCTTGCGTCCCGTATGGACCACCGTCCAAACCAGATGTCCGGCGGCCAGCAGCAGCGTGTGGCCGTGGCTCGCGCCATCGCGGCACATCCGCCGCTCATCCTCGCGGATGAACCGACGGGCAACCTGGACACCAGAGCGGGCGCCAAGGTGTTCGAGATCATCCGTGCTCTGCACGCCGAGGGCAACACCATTGTACTGATCACTCACGACGAAGGGCTGGCCCGCAAGGCTCAGCGCATCGTGCGTATCACAGACGGAAAGATAGATGACGGGGAACGGGAGGTTTTCTAAAATGGAAACAAAGGAATTGATGGCGCAGAACGTGCAGGACCCGGCGCAGGCCGGCGAGGTGCTTTTGCAGCCGCCCAAACGGCCGAAGAAAAAGCGCAGCATCAAAAAAATCGTGCTGCTTTCACTGGCAGGCATTGCGGTGCTGGCCCTGGCGGGCAACGCCGTTCTGAGCGCGCTGCGCGGCCCGCTGCCGACCTATGTGCAAACACAGACGGCGGCAGCCGGAGACATCAGCCAAAGCCTGTCCACCACGGGTACGCTCACTTCGGGGCAGACCGTAGTGGTGCCGTCGCCCGTCACCGCGCCTCTTGCAGAGGTGAAGGTGGAAGCGGGGCAGATCGTGAACGCGGGCGACCTGCTTGCCACCTTTGATACAGAGCCGCTGGAGCGCGCTTACCGGCAGGCTTCTGCCGCTTATGAGAGCGGCCAGCTGCAGAAAAGCGACGCGCTCACCGCCAGCGACAGCGCACAGGCACGCTTCAATGACGCGGCTGCGAACCTGAACAATCTTGCCGTCCAGAAAGACAAGGCTTCAGCCGCGGTGAACAGCCTGACCGCGCAGTACGAGGCCCTCGCGGATAAGCAGAGCGAGGAGGCGTTGTCTGTTAAAGCGGCTTTGGACGCCGCCGCCGCGGACCTCGCGAACCAGCAGCAGGCGCTGAGCGCGGCCAAGGCAACCTACGACGCGGAAAAGCAGGCCGTCCTGTCCGACAGCGCCAAGCGCCAGTTGGAGCTGGCACAGGTGCCATCATCCCTCTCCGTGCAAAGCGCCAAGGAGGACCTTGCCCGCGGCAGGGACGGCGTGACCGCACCCATCAGCGGCGTCGTCACCTCCCTCAGTGCGGTGCCGGGCTCCAGCGCGGCGGCTTATGGTCCGCTGTGCACGATCCAGAGCCTGAGCGATGTATATGTGGACGTGGCGCTCTCCCGCTACGATCTGGAAAAGGTAAAGCCGGGCCAGAGCGCCGTTGTCACCACGCTGGGCAGGACATACACCGGAACGGTGGCTTCCATCGACGCGATGGCCACGGCCGGGGCCTCCGCCACAGGCACGGCCACGGCCTATGTGCACGCCAAAGTGCAGCTGGACGCGCCGGACGGCGATATCAAACTGGGCTTGGAGGCCAACGTGGTCATTGCCACAGGGGAGGCGAAAGGAGTGCTGAGCCTGCCCATCAGCGCCGTCAATACGGATGTGAGCGGCCAGTTCTGCTATGTGGTGGAAAACGGCGCGGCTGTGCGCCGGGATGTGAAGACAGGCCTTTCTTCCGATACGCAGGTGGAGATCGCCTCCGGCATTTCCGCGGGGGATGAGGTCATCCTCAACCCGCAGGATGTGACGGAGGGCATGGCTGTCAGCAGCGACCCCGCCGCCGCGGCGCAGATGCCCGCGGACGCGGGTATGGGCGCTGTGATGATGGGCTAAGGGGGCGTCCGGATGCGTCAGATCTATGAATACGCCAAAATGGCGTACCGCAACATCATGGGCAGCAAAATGCGCTCATTTCTCACGATGCTGGGCATCATCATCGGCATTGGGGCTGTCATTATGGTGCTGTGCATCGGCGGCGGCGGGCAGCGGATGATGGACAGCGAACTGGGCATGCTGTCTTCCGGTTCGGTGTATCTGAGTGTGACCGGCGAGGATACCACTGTGAACGATTATTTTACCGACGGGGACGTGGAGGCCGTGGGCCGTATGGAAGGCGTTGCGGGCGTGACGATGGCCGGCGGCGCCAGCGGAAGTGTGCGCGGCCCAAAGGGAGAAATAGGCGCCAGCCTTTCGGCGGGCAATGGCAGCATGTTTCTGGTGTTTCCGGCTACGCTGCAGGCGGGGCGCTTTTGGGACGCGTCGGATTATGATGCCGCGCGCCGTGTTGTGACCGTGGATTCCGCGGGAGCAAAGGCGCTGTTTGGAACCGACGACGTATTGGGCATGACGGTGCAGCTCACGGTGGGCGGACGCACTTCGGATTTCACGATCATCGGCATAACCGAAAGCCAGAGCGGATACAGCTACAACGGCAAGATCACTGCGCAGATGACGGCGCCGCTGTCCAGCCTGTCCACTCTTTCCGACGATGTGGGCCAGCCGTATTTCCAGATCGCGCTGCTGGCGCAGGACACTGCGAACAGTGTACCGCTGGCACAGCAGGTGCTGCGTCTGGTGGAAAGCCGACACGGCAACGCCGGGCGGGACTGCTACGGCATTATGGACGTAAGCCAGTACACCGCGCAGATCAGCAGCGTGACAGGGATGTTTACGGGCATCATCGCCGCCATCGCGGGCATCAGCCTGCTGGTGGGGGGCATCGGCGTTATGAACATCATGCTCGTCAGCGTCACCGAGCGCACGCGGGAGATCGGCATCCGCAAGGCGCTGGGGGCAAAGACGGGCAGCATCACGTTCCAGTTCCTCATTGAAGCGGGTACGCTTACGCTCATCGGAGGCGTCATCGGTATTGTGCTGGGCCTGTGGGGCGGCTACGGCATCAGCAGCCTGATGGGCATGGAGGGCTATGTGGCGCCCTCCACTGTAGTTTATATCGCGCTGTTTTCCATCGCCATCGGCATTTTCTTCGGCATTTACCCCGCGCGCAAGGCGGCGCGCCTGAGCCCCATAGAGGCGCTGCGCACAGAATAATTGGTTTTACAGGCCTGCGGCTCCGCGCTGTGGGCCTGTTTTGATAAGAAAAGGCTGTGTTTTTGGGCATAACGCCAGGATTTTGTAAATAAGGACGAATTTTCCGTAAAAAATTTGACAAATATTCACATCTGTCCGTTGATTTTTCGACAAAAAGCGGTAAAATACTATGATATAAGGTAAAGATAAGGTTAAGATAGGAGGTCCTGTCTTACCGGCGGGCTGCGGCGCGCCCGGCGCGCCGCTTAAGGGGAAAGGGAGAACAGTTTGAAGATCGGGCTTGACATCGGGTCCACCACCATCAAATGCGTGGTGCTGGACGACGCGCTGAATATTACATACAAAACCTATGAGCGTCATTTTTCCCACATCGTGGAAAAAGCGGCGGAGCTGGTGCAGCGCATGCACACTGAGGTGCTGCACGGCGCGCCCGCGCAGCTTTCCATCTCCGGTTCGGCCGGCATGGGCCTGGCCGACGCCTGCGGCGTGCCCTTCGTACAGGAGGTGTTTGCCACACGGGTGGCGGCAAAGCGTTACGCGCCGGATGCGGACGTGGTGATCGAGCTGGGCGGCGAAGATGCGAAGATCCTGTTTTTGACGGGCGGTACCGAGGTGCGCATGAACGGAAGCTGCGCGGGCGGCACCGGCGCGTTCATTGACCAGATGGCAACGCTGCTGAAGATGACGCCCGACGAAATGAACGAAGCCGCGCGGCATGCGGAAAAAACATATACCATTGCCAGCCGCTGCGGCGTGTTTGCCAAAAGCGATATCCAGCCCCTCATCAACCAGGGCGCAAAGGCCGGGGATGTGGCGGCCAGCATTTTCTATGCCGTGGTGAACCAGACCATCGCGGGCCTTGCTCAGGGCCGGAAGATCGGCGGCAACGTGCTGTATCTGGGCGGGCCGCTCACATTTTTGCCCCAGCTGAAAAAGAGCTTCGACAAGACGCTGGGCGTGACGGGGACCTGCCCGGAAAACAGCCTTTATTTTGTGGCGCTGGGCGCGGCGCTGTATTCCGACAAGGAACTGGACCTGGCGGGTGTGGTGGAAAAGCTGCACGCATACAGCGCCACGGCCACCTATGCGTTCAACCCGCCGCTGTTCCGGGACGAAGCGGAATACGAGGCGTTCCGCGCACGGCATGCAAAGGCGAGCGTGCCGCGCCGTCCCTTTGCGGACAGCACCGGCCCTGTGCATATCGGCATCGACGCGGGCAGCACCACGGTAAAAGCCGCCGTCATCGACGGAGACGACAATTTGCTTTTCACCAGCTATCAGCCAAACAGCGGCAATCCCATCCCCATCATCCGGCAGATGCTCATCGACATTTACAAGGCGCGTCCGGGCCTGCGGGTGGCCAGCGTCACAGCCACGGGCTACGGCGAGGACATTGTGAAAAGCGCCTTCGGCGTGGATTTCGGCGTGGTGGAGACAGTGGCCCACTTTACGGCGGCCAGGCACTTTATGCCGGACGTGGATTTCGTCATCGACATCGGCGGGCAGGATATGAAGTGCTTCAAGATAGAGGACGGAGCCATCAGCAACATCTTTTTGAACGAGGCATGCAGCTCCGGCTGCGGCAGCTTTTTGCAGACGTTTGCGGGCGCGCTGGGCTACGGCGTGCCGGAGTTTGCGAAGCTGGCTCTGTTTGCGGATAAGCCCGTGGACCTGGGCAGCCGCTGCACGGTGTTCATGAATTCCAGCGTCAAGCAGGCCCAGAAGGACGGCGCGTCCATCGAGAACATTTCGGCCGGGCTTGCCATCAGCGTGGTGAAAAACGCGCTGTACAAGGTCATCCGTGCCTCCGGCCCGGAGGAGTTGGGCCGCAAGATCGTGGTGCAGGGCGGTACGTTCTACAATGAGGCTGTACTGCGTGCGTTCGAGATGGAAATGGGCGTGGAGGTCATCCGGCCGGATATCGCGGGCCTGATGGGCGCGTTCGGCGCGGCACTGTACGGCAAGGCAAAGGGAAAGAGCCAATCGTCTCTGCTTACGCTGGAGGAGCTGGAGGGCTTCACCCAGAAGGTGCGCAGCGTCAACTGCGGCCTGTGCGGAAACAACTGCCAGCTTACGGTCAATATTTTTCCGGGCGGCAAAAAATACATCAGCGGCAACCGGTGCGACCGTCCGGTGTCCCACCGGGGCGCGGAAAACCCACTGAATCTGTACGAATACAAGCAGCGCCTTCTGGCCGAATACAAGCCCCAGCCGGGCATCCGCGGCACTATTGGCATCCCCCTGGGGCTGGGGATGTACGAACTGCTGCCTTTCTGGTATGCTTTCTTCACGAAGCTGGGCTTTTCGGTGGTGACCAGCGGTCCCTCCAGCCGGGAGCTTTACTTGGAGGGCCAGAGTACCATTCCTTCCGACACTGTATGCTACCCGGCAAAGCTGCTGCACGGCCATATCCACCGGCTCAGCCGGATGGCTGTGAACGCCGTTTTTTACCCCTGCCTGACGTATAATGTGGACGAGGGCCTGGGTGACAACCACTACAACTGCCCTGTGGTGGCCTATTACCCGGAGGTCATTGCGGCCAACTGCCACGAGCTGGAGAATATCCGTTTTATTTACGATTATATCGGCATTCACCGCCGAAGGGATTTCCCCAGGAAGATGACGGCCATCCTTGCAAAATACTTCGCGGGCATCAGCCTGGGCGAGGTGAAGGGCGCTGCGGACGCGGCCTATGCCGAATATGCGGAGCATATGTCCCGCGTGCGTGTCCGGGGCGGGGAGATCATCGCCCAGGCGCGGGCCGAGGGCCGGCAGATCATCGTTCTGGCGGGCCGTCCGTACCATGCGGATGAGGAGATCAACCACGGCATCGACAAGCTGATCTGCAGCTATGGAGCGGCGGTGATCACAGAGGACAGCATTTCACACCTGGTGGAAAAATTCCCCACCAGCATCCTCAACCAGTGGACCTATCATTCCCGCCTGTACGCGGCGGCGAAATACATTGCGGACCAGCCGGATATGAACCTCGTCCAGCTGGTGAGCTTCGGCTGCGGCGTGGACGCCATCACCACCGACGAAACGAGAGAAATTTTGCAGCGGGAAGGCAAGCTGTACACACAGATCAAAATCGATGAGATCGCGAATCTGGGCGCGGTGAATATCCGGCTGCGCAGTCTGTTCGCAGCCATAGAGCCGGCCTCCGGCGAAACGCCGGACGCGGAGTAATGCTCCCGCCCGTATCCATAACTGCGTATTTGCCCAAAGGAGGGGCATGCCCATGGAAAATGTCCATACTTATCCCAAATTCACTCCGGAGATGAAAGCGACACATAAAATCCTGATCCCCAACATGGCGCCCATCCATTTTGAGATGATGCGCGCCGCCATGGAGGACGAAGGCTATCATGTGGAGGTGCTTGGCTCCGGCGGCCATGCCGTGGCGCAGGAAGGGCTGAAATATGTCCACAACGATACCTGCTACCCTGCGCTTCTTGTCATCGGGCAGTTCATCAATGCGCTGAAAAGCGGAAAATACGATCTGGATCACACGGCCCTGCTTATCACGCAGACGGGAGGCGGGTGCCGGGCGTCCAACTACATCCACCTTTTGCGTAAGGCGCTGGTGAAAGCGGGCTTTCCTCAGGTGCCCGTGGCCAGCCTGAATTTTTCCGGCCTGGAAAAGGACAGCGGCTTTCAGTTGACGCTTCCGCTCATCCGAAAGATTGTTGCGGCGGTGTTTTACGGAGACGAGCTGATGAGCCTTGCCAACCAGACGCGCCCCTATGAAAACGAGCCGGGCACGGCGGATGCGCTTGTGGCTGCCTGGACGCGGAGGGTGGCGAGCCAGTTCGATGAAAAAAAGGGCTTCTCGAAAAAGGATATGGCTGCGAACTTTGCGGCTATCGCGGCGGATTTTGCGGCGGTGCCCGTTACCTATACGCCCAAGGTGAAAGTGGGTGTCGTGGGCGAGATCTATGTGAAATATTCACCGTTGGGCAATAACAATCTGGAGCAGTTCCTCCACGGCGAGGACTGCGAGGTGAACCTGCCGGGCCTGATGGGTTTTGTGCAGTACTGTGTTGCCAACATGGCCGAGACCGTGCGCCTGTACGGCGGCAGCAAGCTGTTGGAGCTCGGCTCCGATACGTTGATGAGCTGGCTTACCGTGCGGGAAAAGCTGATGATCGCGGCGATTAAAAAGCATCCCCAGTTCCATGCGCCCACACTGTTTCTGGACACGAAAAAAATGGCGGACGGAATCATCGGCATCGGCAACAAGATGGGTGAGGGCTGGCTGCTGACGGCCGAGATGATGGAGCTGCAGCAGACAGGCTTTGAGAACATTATCTGCGCCCAGCCCTTCGGCTGCCTGCCCAACCACATCTGCGGCAAAGGAATGATTAATAAGATCCGCACCATATATCCCCGCGCCAACATCACACCCATCGACTATGACCCGGGCGCAACGCGGGTGAACCAGGAGAACCGTATCAAGCTGATGCTGAGCGTGGCCAAGGAACGCCTTGGGCAAAGCGGCGGCACACCCCCGCAGGGCGGCGCAGCCGAGAAAGTGCCGGTATACGGCGGCATGGAGGTGCCGGCCGTGCATGTGCCCGGCTTTGCGGAAAAGCTGCCCGCCAATGGATGAGCGCTGCAGCGCGGAATACAGACGAAAAACCAGCGGAGCCTGCCCTTTTTATGGGGCACAGGCTCCGCTGGTTTCTCTGTACGATGAGATTATAGCGCGCCGCGTGCTCAATACGCGGCTTCAAGCTCGGCAATGCGGCGGTAGAGCATATCGTTCACGGGGGTAGGAACGCCGTGCTTCTCCCCAAGGCGGCGCATGGCGCCTGCGAACAGCTCTACCTCGGTGGGACGCCAGGCCAGCGTATCCTGGCGCATGGAGGGCATCCCGTCGGGGTTCAAAGCATCGGTCATTTTCATCCAGGCGGAAATATCCGCGTCTGTCAGCGTCACACCCTCCCGTGCGGCCAGGGCCTGTGCCTCCCGCATGGCAGCCAGCATGGTGTCCCGCGCCGTCCCCGGGTGCTGTACGCCCCGGTACGGCACATTGTAAACCGCGCATACCTGGTTCAGCCCCACATTGAGCATCAGCTTGCTCCATTGGCGGTACAGAATATCTTCATGTATTTCGCAGGGCACGCCCGCCTTCAGCAGCAACGCGGCCGCGGCGTCCACAGCCGGGGTGCGCGCGCCCGTACCGCTGCCGATAAGAAGCTTTCCCATATTGCGGTAGGTGACGGCGGGGCCGTCCTTTACGGCGTCCATCCCCTGGGCCACACAGTAAAGCACGTGCTCCGTCCCGTAGGCTGCGGCCAGCTCGCCCTCGCTGGTAATGCCGTTGAGCAGGGAGATGACCAGTGTTTCAGGCCCGATGAACGGGCGCATCGTTTCAATGGCGGCGGCAAGCCCGGTACTTTTGACGGCGAAGACCGCCAGCGCGGCAGGCAGCGCCTGCTGCGGTGTCACAAAGCGGAAGGTGCAGGCAGCGCCGTTGCAGGTGAAGCTCTGTGCCGCATAACGGGCTGCACGCTGTGCATCCGCAGCAAAGAATACACGCTGCGGGCCAAGTGTCTGCGTCATGCGCTGGCCGAACATGACGCCCAGCGCACCTGCGCCGATGACTGCAATGACAGGTTGTTTTTTCATAATACATTTCCTCCGGGAGCTTTTGGTGCTTTGTAAAATACGTTCGGATGCGTGCGGCGCGGGAACGGCCGCAGCTGTCAAAAACGGCAGAAACAAACGGCATTTCCCGGTTGGGAAGACAGTGTTTGTTTCATTATAGCATGCCGCCGCAAAGGGGTACAACAGAACCGTAGGGATCGCGGCTTTGCAGTCTGTTCAAAAAGAATATCGAAAATTTCCGAAATATGATTTTTCATCTGGTATTTTGTGCGGGGCCATGCTATGATGTGCTGGGATTTATGCTGCGCTGCCGGCTGTTTACAGGCGGGAACGGCGGAGCGCATCCCATAGCACAACAAAATAAGCATCAAACGGATGCGGGGGCGGACAGCAAATGGAAAAGACACCGCGCGATTTTATTTTCGATAACCTTTTTTCCATGTCGGCATACTGGGCCTGCACAGGCGCCATCATTGCCAGCCTGACGGCATATTACGGTTTTTCACTCGCGCTGTCCAATGTGGTCACGGGCCTGAGCGGCACGCTGCCCATCCTACAGCTGGCGGGCGGCCTTGCCTACGAGCGCACAACACGTCCGCTGCGCTTTCTGCGCCTGTGTAACGGCACATGGCGTGTACTGCTGCCGCTGGTGTTTTTTTCGGTGCTGCTGCCGAGGACTGCCGGCGCGCCGTTGATGGTGGTGTGCTATGTGTTGGCCATCGGCATTTATCAATTTGCATGTCCGTCTCAGACGGACTGGCTGGTGAGCAGTGTGGAGGGCCGTGTCCGGGGAGACTATTACTCGGTGCGTGAGATGTTTTTCATGCTTACATATACCGGTGTGTTCTGCGCCGTGAGCCTGATTATTGACCGCGCTGCCCGGCACGGCGCACAGCAGACCGGCTTTTTGGCCGTAGGCGTGCTGGAGACCATGCTGCTGGCCGCCAGCTTGACAGTGCTGCTGCGTTTGCCTGCGCCGGAAAGGCCTGAAAAGGAGGAGCCTGCCCCAGCTGCGGCCGCCTTGTTGGAGCCGCTGCGCAACCGCCGTTTTCGGAGGGTGATGCTGACGAATATGGTGTGGAGCCTTTCGGGCATGTTCATCGGCGGCTTTGCCGCGGTGTACCAGATTCAGGTGCTGGAACTGACGTTTTTTGAAATCATGGTCTGGGTGACGGCAGGAAACCTGTGCCGGTCGCTGTGCACTCCGCTGATGGCACGTCTGGCTGCGCGCATCGGATGGAAGAATGTTACCGCGCTGACCATTGCGATGATGGCATGCGTGGCCGCGCTGTGGGCGGCGGCCACCCGGCAAAATGCAGCATACCTGTTTCCGGTGTTGTCCATACTGGGGGCGGTGCCTTACGCGGGCATGGGCGTCGGTTTCCTGAAAATGCAGGTGGCCACCAGTCCGTCCGCCACGCGCAGCATGTATTTTTCCGTCAACTCACTGTTCAACGGGGCTTCAGCTCTGCTGGGCTCGGTGCTGTGCTCTGCGCTCATCGGCGTGCTGGAGGCCTACCTGCCCCACGCACTGCGCTGCATCTTTTTTGTGGGCTTGGCAGGCGCTCTTGCCGCCGCAGTGATGGCCGCGCGCATTCCCTGCCGGGAAGCGTGAACCGCAGGAAAACAGAAAAATTTTTAGGGCTTTTCTTTTTGGAGAAAATCCTGTATAATATATAAGCCGCATCACTGTGTGCCGCGGCGTGATTGGGGGCCTTAGCTCAGTTGGTCAGAGCATTCGGCTCATAACCGACCGGTCCAGGGTTCGAGTCCCTGAGGCCCCACCAAGTTCATGTGACAAAAAAGATGTCAGTCGATTTTGTCGCATAAAATCAAGGGAAAACGGGCTTTTTAGGAATAATTCCTAAAAGCCCGTTTTTCATAGATATCAAAAAATATTTTTGGTTTTCGACGAGAATCCGTCACACTGCGTGTAATGAATTTGCAAAGCAATTAAGTGATTTGCAAGCCGAAAACCACTCGCTAGGCGAGTGGTTCAAAAGAAGACTAATGTCGATAATGGGAAAAGAAAAACTCCCTTTGCTATACTGGAAGTGCGGTCTGCGAACTGCACAAGCAAGCAAAGGGAGGTCATTCAAAAATGAACGACGTAAATAGTTTATCGCATAGCAGTTGGAATTACAAATGTGTGGTGTTCGCTTCGAAATACAGGCGGAAAGTGTTCTTTGGTGAGAAAAGAAGAGAAATCGGGAGCATCCTGAGGGCGCTGTGCAATTGGAAAGGGATCAAGAGCATCGAAGCGGAGATGTGCCCAGACCACATCCACATGCTGATGGAGATGCCGCCAAAGATAGCGTATCGAGGTTCATGGGGATCCTGAAAGGAAAGAGCCGCCTGATGCTTACGAGAAGTTTCCGGAACTGAAATACAAATACCGAAATCGGGAATTCTGGTGCTGAGGGTACCACGTGGACACAGCAGGAAAAAATGCAAAGAAGATACAGGAGTATATTTAACGCCAGTATGAGCAAGACAAAGCAGGAGAGCAACTGACCATGCCGAACTTCTAAAAAGCCCGTTTACGGGCGACAAGTAACAGAACCTTCGCGGCTGGCAGACCGTACTTGTGTGACGTGACGCGCACGCTAGTATTCTAGAGCTATGCCCACATATGAAAAACCCCCGGCTTTGCCGGTAATCTCATTAAGATAAGCGACCGACCAGACTGCACAAAAAAGCGGCCAGATCT
>OGXN01002363.1_pt1 | contig 13704 bp, 11 predicted proteins | sample 1576281 | NCBI WGS metagenome assembly OGXN01 (sample SAMEA3541494, study PRJEB24748) | human gut metagenome | biome: human gut; feature: human-associated habitat; material: faeces | place: China | collected 2012
GATAAAAGTTATGCCATTGTGAATGTCACAAAAGAAGATGTACAGGTAGAATTTTATGATATGAAAGGAAAAAATATAAAATGAAAGTCGTTTGTGTAAATATTGATAAAATTGATTATGATGGAAAATTAGATCGCTCATGTATACCGGGAGAAGTTACTTTTTATTCTGATAGTAGTAAAACGGAGTTTATGGAACGTGTGAAGCAGGCAGATATCATCGTCACAAAAGAATATGTAGTGAGTGAAGATATGATTATGCAACTACCGGATCGTGTAAAAATGATTTGTGAAGCGGGAACTGGGTATAATAACATTGATTTAGAAGCATGTCGAAAGCGTAATATTATGGTCTGCAATACACCAGCATATTCCACAAAAAGAGTTGCACATACAGCAATTATGCTGATTTTGATGCTGGCAAGCTCTATGCCAAAACAGCTGCACATGATACATAAAAAGGATCATCGTAATTTTACACAGCATATGATGGTTGAGCATATGGAAGTAAATGATAAGATATTAGGCATTATTGGAGAGGGCAATATTGGTAAGGAAGTTATAAAAATTGCGCAGGCATTGGATATGAAAATCCTAGTTTATACTCGTACACCAAAGAAAGATCATGATGGGATTTGCTATGTATCTTTAGAAGAATTACTAAAACAGGCTGATTTTGTTTCTCTACACTGTCCACTTACACCAGATACAAAACATATCATCAACAAAGAAACGTTATCCTTGATGAAAAGTACAGCATTTTTGATCAATACATCACGCGGCGCCCTGATCGATGAGGAGGCATTGCTTCATGCTTTACAAAACAAAAAGATTGCGGGGGCAGGATTAGATGTACAAGAAGTAGAACCGCCAAGAGAAGATCATCCTTTCTACGAAATGGATCAGGTGATTCTTACTCCACATATGGGATGGCGTGGTTTAGAAACAAGACAGCGCTTACTACAGCTGGTTTCCAATACATTAAATGCATATATTGAGGGACATCCAATCAATGTAATCGTCAATACAAATAACATGTGATGATTTGTAAAATAAATGTAAAAAATATAAACGGAATAGGAATTATATGAAATACTTGGTATAATGAAAGAAAGTAAAGAGAGGATTCATTATGTTATTAAAACTTTTAGAGAGAATGGGTTTCACAAAAGAAGAGGGAAGCTGGATTCTATATGATGTAGGAAACAGCGCACAGGTATTAACGACATGTACCGTTATTTTTCCATTGTTGATTGCGAAAATCACACCGGGTGACAGCAGCGTCTATGTTGGATGGGCAAATGCAGTATATGCGATTATTCTGGCACTTATTTCACCAGTGCTGGGAACGATGGCAGATTATAAAGATACGAAAATGAAAATGTTTAAGTTCTTCCTGTTTATTGGTATTGCGGGAGGATTTGGTCTGGCGTTGCCATTTATTGATTATAAAACAGCGATTGTTGTATTCGTCATTGCCATGCTGGGATACAATGGCTCTATCATTTTCTATGATGCATTTATTGTAGATGTGTGCGATGATGAGCGAGTGGATAAAGTGTCTGCGGCAGGCTATGCATGGGGATATATTGGCAGTGTGTTGCCTTTCTTGATCTTTGTGATTCCATTTGCGGCAGTAACCTTATTTGGAGATACGAATGGTGATTTGGTATTAGGCGGATTCACATTGACCTATCGTGTCGCATGTGGTATTACAATGGGACTTGCGGTATTATGGTGGTTATTTTATTCTTTGCCAATTATGAAGAATGTAAAACAAACACATTATCATGAACCTGTACCACATGTTGTGAAAGAATCATTTTCACACTTATATCATACATTCCGCGATGTTAAGAAAAATAAAAATATTTTCCTGTTTTGTATTTCTTATTTCTTTTATATCGATTGTGTAAATACCGTTATTAAAATGGCTGTATCACTTGCAAGTGAAATGGGAATTGATGATACTATGAGTCTTGTGGTTGTAATCTTGATTAATATTGTGGCTTGTCCTGCATCTATTTTCTTTGGCAGACTGGTTGGCAGATTTGGTTCTAAGAAGATGATTTATTCTGGCATTATCGGATATACAGGCGTTGTTTTATGTGGTGCGATGATTAAGACATATCCATCCTTTATCTGGGCAGTAGCATTGTTGGTTGGGTTGTTTCAGGGTGGTATTCAATCTGTATCAAGAAGTTATTTCGCAAAGCTGATTCCTGATAAAGCAGACAGTAATGAATTCTTTGGATTCTTCTCTGTATTCTCAAAATTCTCTGCGATTTTAGGTCCAATTGCAGTATCTGTGATTATCATGATTACAGGGGAAACACGTTATGGAATACTTGGATTGATACCAATGATGTTGCTTGGTGCACTGGTATTGGCATTTGTAAAAGATCCGGAAAGTGAACAAAAGTTTCATAAAAAGAAGATAAAATAAAGGAAAGGATTGGCGTGATCACCAATCCTTTTTTGACTATGCTGTTGGATTTTCGATATAACCAATGAATAAAGGGGTACCCTGAGCGGAAACAATTGTATATAGGAAAGGTCTGTTAAACTGGATATCAACACTTTCCATAAAAGCACTACCGGTTTTCATTTCGATTTCACTATAAGCCGCAGCCTCAATACCTTCTTCATTGACCGCTAGATAGGTTCCCTGATGCATATCATCAAGATAAAGCGGTTCATGATCATTTTTAGAAAGAAATTGTGCATCTGTTTTTGATAAAGCACGATTTACGCCCATAGAAGAAAGCATATTGGTTAAAGAATAATCCTGTTTTAGCGTAAATGAAGGAAGTGAAATATTTAACATTTTCGTATCATTCGTTTCATAGAATTGAGAAATCCATGCTGGATCTTTTAAAATATCTAAAGGATTTTGATGTTCCTTTGGTAAAAACAACAACATTTGTCCACCTTTTTCAAGTGGTAGATTGATTGCTTCATAGTTTTCTTTATCCATATAGTATCCGGATCGACTGGTATGCATGAAGGACGTCTGAATTTGTTTTTGATTAGAAGTTGTAAAAGTATCTGTTTTTGTGTTCTTTTTATCAAAAGGAGTATCCCAACGATCCTGTAAATATAAAGTATTGAAGTAAATAATTGCAGTATTCTTAGAAACTGGCTGCTGGAAGGTAAGCTTTTTATTGGTATTTGATTGTATCCATCTGTTGATCTCACTGGTTAATGACGATTTTTTGAAATCCCTTGTGAAGATATCAGATTGATAAAGCGATGATGCATCTTTTAGTTTTTGACTTAGTGTAACATTTTGATCATTCCAGATGGAAGTATTAGACTGAACATTTTGCTGGCTTAAGGTGTTTAGCTCTTTCACAAGCTGTTGATTCAAATCTTGTATATCCCCTTTATAACACAACGCATGTAAAAGCTGTTGCTGGGTTTCATCTATGGCATCATTGCTGCATAAAGCTAAGGCAAGATATGCACTGTAAGGGGAATACAACAGATTTTGATCCTGTTGCCATAGTCTGGAAAAACTGGATATAGAAAAAGCATTCAGACTGTCTGGTAATGATGTATGCATGGTTTCTTCAATATACACCTTATTGTTTGTCGGTTTATTTGGTGTTGTACAACCAATGCATAAAGATAAGCAAAGTGGTATCATGAGTAATTTAGATTTATGTTTCATAAACATTCTCCTCTCTACTAATGATACCTTAGGATACTTATTTTTGTTTCAAAAAAGCAAAATTATTTTCAATATCTATAGCATAGGTGTTATCTATCAGAATATAAGGCAAATGATACTGTTTACAGCTTTGTAGATGATTGAGATTATCTTTAATCAATGCATCGATATCCAATGCTTCCTCCTTACGTTGTTCTATACAATTCGCATATTGAAAGATCTCTTTTTGGTGTTGCTCGATATACGATTTAGAAAAAATCAGGCAACAGTAATGAATTTTTTTTCTTTCCTCTTCTGTAAAATCCTTCTGCCAGTCAAAGGGGATGTAACAGCCCTCTATGATGAAATGCTGATTGTTTTCAATCGCGGTTAGAATGATTTCTTTCATAATTGGCCAAAGATATGAAGTTAATGCTTTATCATCTTCAACACAAATATCACTTATATGTGCACGGATTAATCCCATTTTGATATGATCAATAGAATAATAAGGGATGTGGTAGGTTTCCAAAAGTTTTTGCGCAAGTTTGGTTTTGCCACAATGTGTCGCACCGCCCAACAATAGAATCATGTTATCACCTCTTATGTTCATGATAGCATAAGGCATGAAAAAAAGCACTCGAAAGTGCTTTATGTTACTTTTGATTCTGACGAATTAGATTTAATGTTCCACCAGCTTTGATGGTATCAATATCCAACTGTGTTAGATTATGTTCTACCTGGAAGGTTTTGCCTTTGGTTACGTTCTGTACAGTGATAGGTGTATTTTCTTTGATATCTAATAAATCAGTTATTTTTAAGGTATCCATTTCATCAATATCATTATAATCTTTTTCATTAACGAAAGTGAATGGAATGATACCAAAGTTAATCAGATTTGCACGATGAATTCTTGCGAAGCTTTTTGCGATAACAGCTTTAATACCCAGATACATAGGCGCAAGTGCCGCATGTTCACGAGAACTTCCCTGGCCATAATTGCTGCCTGCCACAATGAATCCACCATCATTCGCGATACAATCATCATGGAAGCTTGCTTTCACATTCATAAAGATGAATTCAGAAATCTTTTCAATATTAGAACGATAAGGCAATACTTTTGCGCCTGCTGGTGCAATGTGATCGGTTGTGATATTATCATCTACTTTGATCATGACTTTCTTTGTGATTGTGTTTTTTAATGGTGTATTGATAGGTAATGGCTTGATATTTGGTCCACGAACAACTTCTGTTTCCGCAGATAATTCCATATCCGGTTCAATGATCATAGAATCATCAATAGTAAAATATTCAGGATCCTCAGGAATATCAAATTCTAAAACTCTTGGATCTATAATGTATCCGGCAATTGCACTTGCGGCAGCTGTTTCTGGAGAAACCAAACATACTTTAGCACTCAGGGTTCCACTTCTTCCATAGAAGTTACGGTTGAAGGTACGCAAGGATAAAGCGTTGGTGATAGGAGATTGTCCCATACCAATACATGGTCCACATGTTGTTTCCAGGATTCTTGCGCCAGCAGTAATCATGGTAGATAATCCACCATTGCTAGCAAGCATATTCAATACCTGACGAGAACCTGGTGAAATAACAAGAGATACCTCAGGATCAACAGTTTTTCCTTTTAAGATATTGGCAACTGTCATCATGTCACGATAACTAGAGTTTGTACAACTTCCAATGGCAACCTGATCAACTTTCATGCCAAGCACTTCACTGATAGGTAAAACATTATCAGGAGAATGAGGCATTGCAATCATTGGTTCCAATGTATCTAAATCAATTTCATAAGTTTCATCATATACAGCACCTTCATCAGCCTTTAATTCAACATAGTCTTCTTCACGATGCTGTTTCTTTAAGAATTCATAAGTGATTTCATCACTTGGGAATACAGAAGTTGTTGCGCCTAATTCTGCCCCCATGTTAGTAATGGTTGCACGCTGTGGAATACTCAGGTTTTTTACACCATCTCCACTATATTCAATAACTTTTCCAACACCGCCTTTTACACTTAACAGCTGTAACACTTTTAAGATAATGTCTTTAGAACTGACACCACGCTGTAAAGAGCCGTGCAGGATGATATTTACTACTTTTGGCATTGTTAAATGGAATGCTCTTCCTGCCATGGCACAGGCAACATCAAGTCCTCCGGCACCAATTGCCAATGCACCTATACCACCAGCTGTAGGTGTATGAGAATCACTTCCTAATAAAGTTTTTCCAGGTTTTGCGAATCTTTCCAAATGTACCTGATGACAGATACCATTGCCTGGTTTAGAGAATTTTACGCCATGCTTCATAGCGACAGTTTGTAAATATTTGTGGTCATCAGCGTTTTCAAAACCACTCTGCAGTGTGTTATGGTCAACATAACTGATGGATAATTCAGTTTTTACCTGGTCTACCCCCATTGCTTCTAACTGCAGATACGCCATCGTACCAGTTGCATCCTGTGTCAGGGTCTGATCGATATGGATCGCAATTGGTTCTCCTCGATGCATTTCACCTTCCACCAGATGAGCTTTTATAATTTTTTCTGTAATTGTTAGCATATTTTTTCTTCCTTTCCGCTATATTTTTAGTGTACGTGTTTTATTATAACATAAAATCTGAAAATATTTCATTGACTTTATGAAAATTATGATATAATATTGAAAGACATTGAAAAATAAATAAAAAAGGGAGGTACCATCATGAATAAACAGTTAAATTCATTATATAAAAAGTCACTGGAATTTACAGATATCCCCAATGATCTGTTTCGCAAATATGATGTAAAAAAAGGTCTTCGTAATGAAGATGGCACAGGTGTACGTGTCGGATTAACCAAAATTGCCGATGTTGTCGGTTATAAATACGTAGAAGAAGTCAAACGGGATGCCCAGGGGCAGCTGTTTTATCGCGGTATAGAATTACGTGATATCATCCACGGACGTGATTGGAACCGTCCTTATGGATATGAAGAAGTATGCTTTTTACTATTGTTTGGATATTTGCCAAATGGAGAAGAATTACAGACCTTTGTGAAAATCTTACAGGATCATTATGAACTGCCTGGTGATTTTCTTGAAACAAAGTTTTTGCATATGCCAGGTAAAAATCTAATGAATCGATTACAGCAGGCAGTGCTTGCCTTATATGATTATGATGATGCACCAGATGATATCAGTGTAGAAAATACGTTGGAACAGGGGTTAAATATATTAGCGAAACTGCCAAGTATTATCTGTTATGCCTACCAAAGCAAGATGCATTACTATCATAAAGAATCATTAGTTATTCACCAGTGTCAGAAAAATATGTCCATTGCGGAAAACATCCTTTATATGTCCAGAGGAGATCATTCCTTTACGCATCAGGAAGCCCTGGTATTAGATATGATGTTAATTGTACATGCTGATCATGGTGGTGGAAATAACTCTACATTTACCAATGTGGTGATTTCATCAACAGGTACTGACTTTTATTCCAGTATGGTAGGTGCAATCGGGGCATTGAAGGGGCCACGTCATGGTGGTGCAAATTTGAAGGTTTCCGGCATGATGAAAGCAGTCATTGATGAAATTGGATATTGTGAAAATGAAGTAGAGATCAAAGCGTTGATTTATCGTATCATGCATAAACAGTTCTATGATTACAGTGGGCTTGTTTATGGTATGGGACATGCAATCTACACTTTATCCGACCCAAGAAGTGAAGTGCTTCAAGAACATATCGCAAAACTTGCACAGGAAAAAGGTAAAGAAAAAGAATATGCCTTTTATCAGCGTTTTGAACAATGTGCAAAAGAAGTCATTCTGGATGTAAAGGGAATTAATGTTTCCAGCAATGTAGACTTCTATAGTGGCTTTGTATATCAGATGTTAGGGATTCCAGAAGATATGTATACCCCATTGTTTGTATTAGCAAGAACAATAGGATGGTTAGCACACAATATTGAAAACAAGCTGTACGATGGAAGAATCATGCGTCCGGCTACGAAATATGTAGGATCAACAAAAGAATATAAGAAGATGGAGGAGCGATAGAAATGAAAACAATTACTGTATATAAGGGAGATGGCATAGGACCAGAAATCTGTGATGCGACTTTACAGATACTAAAAGCGGCAAAAGCACCACTTGCATTTGAGTGCTTTGAAGTAGGAGAAGCCGAATATGAGCGCAATGGAAAACTGATTCCTGATGAGGCATATGCTTCATTTGAAAAAAATCGTATTTTATTAAAAGCACCAATCACAACGCCGATTGGAAAAGGGTTTAAATCGTTGAACGTTACTTTACGTAACAAATATGATTTATATGCAAATATTCGTCCCGCAAAAAGCAATACTGCTGTAAAAACACCATTTCCAGATGTAGATATTGTCACATTCCGTGAGAATACAGAGGATTTATATGTTGGTGTAGAAGAAAAAATTGATGAAAACACTGTACATGCGACTAAAATTATCACAAGAAAAGCAAGTGAGCGTATCATTCGTGATGCATTCCAGTATGCAGTAGATCATGGACGTAAAAAGGTTACTTGTGTACATAAAGCGAATATTTTAAAAATGAGCGATGGTATGTTTTTGGATATCTTCCATGAAATCGCAAAAGAATTTCCAACGATTGCATCAGATGATAAAATCGTCGATAACGTTTGTATGCAGTTAGTTATGCGCCCTGAAACTTTTGATATCATGGTCATGCCAAATCTTTATGGGGATATCGTATCAGATTTAACAAGCGGATTGATTGGTGGATTAGGATTACTTCCTAGCTGTAATTTAGGCAGCGATTATGCAATGTTTGAAGCAGTACATGGAAGTGCGCCAGATATCGCCGGAAAGCATATCGCTAATCCTACTGCAATTCTTTGGTCAGCATGTATGATGCTGGAATACTTAGGAGAAGACGCATGTGCCGCTAACATTCGTCAGGCAGTAGATGCTGTTTTACAGGAAGCGAAAGTCTTGACACCTGATTTGCATGGAACTTCCACAACAGAAGAATACCGTGATGCAATCATTGCACATTTACAAGCATAACAAAAACAGAGCAAAATCATGCTCTGTTTTTTCTGCAATATAAAGAAAAGGTACAGGAGAATATCCTGTACCATTATTGTCGTATCTGCCCATTTCCCAAAATGATATATTTTTGGGTTGTTAAGGCTTTTAACCCCATAGGACCTCTTGCATGAAGTTTTTGGGTACTGATACCAATTTCTGCGCCAAGTCCAAATTCAAATCCATCAGAGAATCGTGTAGAAGCGTTGGCATATACGCAGGCACTGTCTACTTCTTTAATAAACTGCTGGATACTGCTGTAGTTTTCAGAAACAATGGTTTCACTGTGATGGGTACTGCAGGTGTTGATATGATCAATCGCTGTTTGTAAAGAATCAACTTTTTTCATGGATATTTCCAAATCAAGATATTCTTTGTGATAGTCATCTTCACTTGCCAATATACAAGTATCATCTAATAAGCATATATCCTGATCAGCGTGAATGATAACATTGTGCACTTTTAATGCATCAATGACTTCCTTTATAAAAGTATCAGGAATATCTTTATGGAACAAGACACTTTCACATGCATTACATACACTGGTACGACTTGTTTTCGCATTAATTATGATGGAAAGGGCATCCTCAAGCTTTGCGTCTTTGTCTACATAAACATGACAGTTTCCTGTCCCAGTTTCTAAAACAGGTACACTGGCATTTTCTACACAGGTCTTAATTAAAGAAGCACCGCCTCTTGGAATCAAAATATCTAAATAATCATTCATACGCATCAGCTGACTGCTGGTTTCTCTTGAAGTATCCTCTAATAATGTGATGATATCAGGATTCATGTTTTGTTTCTCAAGAGCATGACGCATGAGTCTTACCAACACGATATTAGATTGAAGAATATCTTTACTACCCCTTAAAATTACAGCATTTCCAGCTTTTAAACATAAAACTGCAGCATCTACCGTAACATTTGGTCTGGCTTCATAAATCATGCCGACAACACCTAAGGCAACACGCATTTTCCCTATTTGAAGACCATTTGGTGAGGTTTTCATATCTTCGATTTCACCAATAGGATCATTTAATGCTTTCACCTGACGAACACCGACAACAATCTGTGCTAAACGTTCTTTTGTTAAATGCATACGATCAATCAGGCCTTTATTCATGCCACGTTTTTCACCTTCATCCACATCTTTTTGATTAGCAACCATGATTTCATCCATATGCTGTTCAATTTCTTGCGCAATACTTTCTAATACCGCATTCTTTTGTGCAGTAGATGCTTTCATGATATCCTTGCTTGCTGTTTTTACTGCCTTACATAATTCAATGAGTTCCATATGACTCCTCCTTTACATCAAATAATGTTCCTTTATAATTGTCTTCTAATATATCGTATAAAATAGATGGCTGTTTACCATTGGCGATGATCATTGGAATGTTATGCTCACTTGCATATTGTGCCGCATGTAATTTGGTAATCATTCCACCCGTTCCAACATTGCTGGAAGCATCCTCTGCCATAGAAAGTATATGCGAATTGATACCATCTACGACGGGAATTAGTTTTGCATCATCATACTTACTGGGATTTTTATCATATAAACCATCAATATCACTTAAAATCACAAGCAGATCTGCATGTACTAAGTATGCTGTAATCGCAGATAAAGTATCATTATCACCATAAGCAATTTCATCAAATGCAATAGAATCATTTTCATTTACGATAGGAATCACCCCATACTGAAGCAGAGTTTCCATTGTGTTGATTACATTGACACGTGGTGTTTCATTGGCAGTTATCGTTTTTGTGATCAATAGCTGTGAGATTGTCTGTCCATATTGTGAGAAGAATTTATCATAGATAAACATTAATTCACATTGACCAACACTTGCTGCTGCCTGTTTTTCACGCATAAGGGAAGGGCGGGTTTTCATTTTTAATTTACTGGCACCTGCACTGACAGCACCACTACTGACAAGTACTACATCAATTCCTTTATTTTTTATATCACTTAACACCATAGCGAGCTGATCAATTTTTCTTAAATTTAATCCGTTTTCTCTCGTAATCGTGGAAGAACCTACTTTGACAACAATTCGTTTTATATCTTTCATTTCTTTCATTCTTTTACAACCCCTTTGTAAATTGTTTCTTATATTATAGACGAGTTTTTATGAACGGGCAATGATAAATTGGGAAAGGCGAAGTTTTCTATAAAATTTAGCACTAGGGTGTTGACAGTGCTAAGAAAAAGTCCTATACTATTAGCAGACTTATGAAAAGAGTGCTAACAGGAGGTAAATGAACATGGCAAGAAAAAAACAGTTTAAGGCTGAATCAAAACGTCTGTTGGATTTAATGATCAATTCTATCTATACACATAAGGAAATCTTCTTACGTGAGCTGATTTCTAATGCAAGTGATGCAATCGATAAATTATACTATAAATCACTAAGCGAGAATTTAAGTGATATTGATCAGAATGCATTCAAGATCCACCTGGAAATCGATAAAGAAAACCGTACTTTAAGTATTAGTGATAACGGTCTTGGTATGAACAAGGAAGAATTAGAAGAAAACCTTGGTACGATCGCAAAAAGTGGGTCTTTCGCATTTAAACAGGAATTAGAAGAAAAAGATGAAAAAGAAGATGCAGTAGATATCATCGGACAGTTTGGTGTTGGTTTCTATTCTGCATTCATGGTCGCAAACCGTGTAGATGTTGTATCTAAAAAATATGGTGAAGAAACAGCATATATCTGGAGCAGTGATGCAAGTGATGGATATACAATTGAAGAAACAAGCAAAGATGATTGTGGAACAACCATTACTTTATATCTAAAAGATAACACAGATGATGAAAACTATGATGAATATTTAGCGCAGTATGAAATTGAACGTTTGATTAAGAAATACTCTGATTACATCCGTTATCCAATCGAGATGTGGGTAGAAGAACAAAAACGTATAGAACCAGAAGATGGCGAAGAGCAAAAACCAGAAGATGTGAAATATGAAACAGTAAAAGAACTGAAAACATTGAACTCTATGATTCCATTATGGAAGAGAAGTAAAAATGAAATCACAAAAGAAGAATACAACGATTTCTATAAGAGTAAATTCAATGACTTCACAGACCCTCAAAAGACAATTCACTTCTCTGTAGAAGGTAATGTAAGCTTTACTTCCTTGTTATTTATCCCAGGTAAAGCACCTATGAACTATTATTCACAGGATTACAAGAAAGGTTTACAGTTATACAGCCGTGGCGTATTCATCATGGATAATGCGGATGAACTAATTCCAGAACACTTCCGTTTTGTGAAAGGTCTGGTAGATTCTCAGGATTTAAATCTGAATATCTCTCGTGAAATGTTGCAGCATGATCGTCAGTTAAAAGTAATCGCAAATCGTATCGAAAAGAAAATCAAATCTGAACTGTTATTGATGTTGAAGAATGATCGTGAAGAATATGAAAAATTCTGGAATACATTCGGTCTACAGATTAAATTTGGTGTATATAATGGCTTTGGCGCAAATAAAGAATTGTTACAGGATTTATTATTGTTCTACTCCAGCAAGGAACAAAAACTGATTACATTAGATGAATATGTTGCACGTATGGAAGAAGGACAGGAAAACATCTACTTTATGAGTGGAGAAAAGATTGAAAAAATCGATCAGATGCCTGCTGTTCAAAAGGTTAAAGACAAAGGCTATGAAATCCTGTACTTAACTGATAATGTTGATGAATTTGTTTTACAGATTTTAGGCACATTCAAAGAAAAGAACTTCAAAAATATTTCTCAGGGTGATTTAGACTTAGATAGTGAAGAAGAAAAGAAAGAATTAGAAAAGAAAGCTGAAGAAAACAAAGATATGCTGGAAGGCTTAAAAACAGCTTTAGGTGAAAAAGTAAAAGAAGTTAAGATTTCTACACGTTTGGTAGATGATCCAGTATGCTTATCAAGTGATGAAGGTATGTCATTTGAAATGGAAAAAGTATTAAGTGCTATGCCAGAAGGCAATCCTTATGGTATGAAAGCTTCACGTATCCTGGAAATCAATCCAAACCATCCAATCTTTGAAGCATTACAGAAAGTATATGCAGAAGATAAGGATGCAGTAAAAGAATATGCAGACCTGTTATTTGATCAGGCATTATTGATTGAAGGATTCCCAATTGATAATCCAGCTGAATTCTCTAAAAAGATCTGTGAATTCATGGTAAGAGCAACAAAATAATCGTTTTGCATGATGTTGAATGAAGTGGCAGAAAAAGTTTACTGTCACTTCTTTTTTTCGCTTTTCAATTGACTTTTATAGGGGATATAAATTATACTGATATCAGGGCTTTTAAAATACATAATATGGAAATCAGCAGCATTTTGTTTCATAATGTATAAAATATGAGATAGTCCTGTTTACAATAAAATTTAGGTTTATAAGGTATAAAAACGCCGTTTTCTATAAAAAAACGATATATATAAAATAGTATACATTTTTATACAGAAAGGAGAATGTGAATATGAGAGAGGAATTGTTGGAATATATATTCAAACATACTGGTGAAGATTGTTTATCTGATTTACGTATTCCAGCAATCTTTCGGATGCATATCGTATTTGTGATGAAAATTAATGATGACATGTTTCCCGTTAGTGAATGGAATCAGTTAATTGCATATATTTGTAAAGATGGTATAGAAGTTTGTTCTGTAGATGAGGCAAAAGAGAAATTATATCGATGGTCATTAGGAAGAAAGTGAGAAATCACTTTTTTTCATTTACAATTTCTAGTACAATGTATCTGTGAGGTAGATAGATATGATAAAAAATATTATTTTTGATATTGGAAATGTTTTAATGACATTTTCTCCTGTAACGTATTATAAAGAAATTTTTCATGATGAAGCTTTGACAGAAAAGGTATGTCAGGCAATATTTTCACATGATGCATGGTTAAAATATGATCAGGGCGTTTTGTTTATGAAAGACTTATATGAAATA
>OGXN01002378.1_pt1 | contig 13572 bp, 10 predicted proteins | sample 1576281 | NCBI WGS metagenome assembly OGXN01 (sample SAMEA3541494, study PRJEB24748) | human gut metagenome | biome: human gut; feature: human-associated habitat; material: faeces | place: China | collected 2012
CGAATAAAGATTTCTGGCCTGAATTGAAATAAGATGTTAAAACTATTTAAAAAGAAAGAAAAACAAAATAAAGTACTATCTTCAATGGCTAACGGAAAAAGTGTAGCCATTGAAGATGTACCAGATGAAGTTTTTTCAACAAAAATGATGGGTGATGGAATTGCTGTAATTCCAGATGATGGTAAAATTTATGCGCCATGTAATGGGAAAATCTCAATGGTGATGGATAATACGAAACATGCTTTGGGGATTGAAACCGAAGATGGTATGGAGTTATTAATTCATGTTGGCTTAGACACTGTTAATTTAATGGGTGAGGGTTTTGCCACTCATGTATCTGCCGGTGACAGTGTAGAAACTGGTGAATTATTAATTTCTTATGATAAAACAGATTTTGTGACTAAAGGAATCAATGATATAACAATGTTAGTTATTGTTGAAAATGGTGGTCATGAAATCACAAAATATAATATTAATGAAAATGTTCATATAGTAGAATCTCCTTTAATCGAATACAAATAAAATCACATCAAATTGATGTGGTTTTTCTTTACTGTGATAAATTTTTTCTAATTTAGTTATTGATTTTGTTTTACTTAAAATATTGTTATAATAATACATGTAGAGGTATGATATGAAATTAGAAGAACTAGTTAATAGGAATTATCAACAACTTAATGATAATGATTTATATATATGGAATTATATTATTCATCATCGTAAAGAGTGTGAGCGTTTATCGATTGATGAACTAGCTTTAAGATGTAGTGTTTCACGAAGTACTATTTTACGCTTTTCTAAGCGTCTGGGTTTAAAAGGATACGCTGAATTTAAAGTTTTTTTACGGATCGATAATCAAAAAAATGATAAAAATGCTTTAACAGATAATATCTTTAATCATTATATAGAAACTTTAGAACAATATCGGGATTATCATTATAAAGAAATTGTACAAAGTATTTATGAAGCTAAAAATCTTTATGTTTATGGAACTGGGGTAATTCAAGATAATACAGCGCAACATTTAAAACGTTCATTTTCAATGGTGAATAAGTTATTTTTAGACATTGATGTATTAGCAGATTTTGAGGCTTATATTAATTTGTTTGGTAGTAATGATGTTTTTATTGCTATTTCTTATGCTGGTGAAAATCAACGCTTATTAGATTATGTTTATCGTTTAAAAGCTAAGGGAGTCATTGTTGTGGCTATTATTGCTAATAATGATTGTACTTTATCTCATGTGGCCGATTATAGTCTGCATGTAAAGACATTACCAGTCATGACAAATCAAGGGCGTCGTGAAGATCTGGTGGGGAACTATTTTATTTTAATTGATTTTATTATTGCCAATTATATTGAATATGCTAAAAGTAGAGGAAATGAATAATGACATTAGATAAATTAGTAGAAGATAATTACCATCAATTGAATGAAAATGACTTATATATCTGGCAATATATTTTACATCATAAACGGGAATGTCAAAGAATTTCGATTAAAGATCTAGCACGTAATTGCAATGTATCGCATACTAGTATTTTACGCTTTACAAAAAAGCTGGGGCTTGAGGGGTTTAGTGAATTGAAGGTGCATTTGAAATGGGACTTGGCGCAAAAGCCAAATTTCAAACCACGAATTATAGACGATACTTATCATGAATTTATTGAAACAATGGAACGAATGAAAAATCGAGATTTAACTAATATCATGGAAATGATTGAAAAAGCTGAACGAGTTTTTGTTTATGGAACTGGAGTTGTTCAAGCAAATATGGCCGGTGAACTGCGGCGGGTTTTTCTTTATACAAACAAGGTTTTTCATGCTGTAGGTAACGGAACGGAAATCGATACAATCTTAAATAATGTAACTAAAAATGATTTGTTTATTATTATTTCATTATCGGGCGATAATGAAACAGCAGTAACTTTAGCACGCGCTTTACGAGGGTTACATATTCCAAGAATTGGAATTGCTAAGGTTGGAAATACTTTATTATCAAAGTATTGTGATGATATGATTACTTTTAGATATGAAACGTTTAAAGTAGGGATGTCAGATATTCTTTATGGTAGTACCGCCCACTTCTTTATTATTTCAGATTTTTTATTTTTGAGATACTTAGAATATTCACAAGAGAAAGGATAGATGTAAAGAGGATGATTAAATGAAACTTTAAGAGTTATGAAAATTTAGTTAAAGATAAAGGCCCTTTAATGGCTAATTATGCTTTGATGGGAGATGGTAAAGTTATTGATGGTGAGCTTTACGAAGAATTACGAGGTACCGAAGGATGCTGAAAAAGGCGATACTATTCATGTGGTCGTAGAAGTTCAAGATAATGGTAAACATCAGTTGAAACATTGTCAAAGAGTTATTATTACAGTTAAATAGTTTTATAGCAGCTATATTATTTATATAGCTGCTTTTTGTTGAGAAATAAATAGCTTATAAATGTTTTAAAGGACGTCAGTAATATGACGTCCACAATGTTTAATTAATCTTTTTTTGGTTTATCAGTTACTAATTCTTTTAAAGAACTAGCTAAACCGGCAATACCTTGAATCTCACTAGGAATAATAATTTTTGTGGCTTCACCTTTAGATAACTCTTCTAAGGCTTTAAACCCTTGTAATGTTACATATGCACTGTCTGGGTTTGCTTGATTAATATATGTGATACCTTTGGCTTGGGCTTCATAAACTAATCTTAATGCTTCTGCTTCTCCTTCAGCAATTGCAATTTTAGCTTCTTTATCTGCTGTTGCACGTAAAATCATTGATTCTTTATCACCTTCAGCATTTAAGATAGCAGCAGTCTTTTTTCCTTCTGCTTGTAAGATTGCTTCACGTCTTTCGCGTTCAGCTCGCATTTGTTTTTCCATTGCTTCTTGAATATCCCGAGGTGGAATAATGTTTTTAACTTCAACACGATGTACTTTGATTCCCCATGGATCAGTAGCCTCATCAAGAATACTACGCATTCTTGAGTTAATAATATCTCTTGATGTCAAAGTTTCATCTAATTCTAAATCCCCAATAATATTTCTTAATGTAGTTGCTGTTAAATTCTCGATTGCGTTGATTGGTCGATCCACACCATAAGTAAATAGTTTTGGATCAGTGATTTGATAATAAACAACAGTATCGATCTGCATCGTGACGTTATCTTTAGTGATAACTGGTTGTGGTGCGAAGTCAACAACTTGTTCTTTTAATGAAACTTTATTGGCAACTCGATCAAAGAAAGGAATCAAGATGTGCAATCCAACATTACATGTACGATTATATGCTCCGATTCTTTCTACGACATATGCCCGTGATTGTGGAACAATTCTAATTGTTGAAGCAATGATCGTAATTACAATAATTCCTAGAAAAACCCATAATACAATAGCGACAATTCCGTCCATAATATTTCCCTCTCTATTCTTCTATTTTTTTAACAACTAAGTGAGCTCCTTCGATTGCCATGATTTCGCAGTACTCACCCTCGTTAATAGTGTTATTATCAACACTTGCAGCTAGCCATGATGTTGACATAACTTTTACTTCACCTTTAGTATCTGCAGTAATCGTCTTAGTTACAAGCCCATGCTTACCAATTACACGATCGTAATTGGTTTTTTCAATATTTGTTCTTAAATATTTTTTAGCAATAGGTCTTGTAACAAAGATTGCGATCGTTGTGACAATTACAAACAAGGCAATTTGAATTGCTTGGCTAGCCCCTAATAAATCAGCAATTAGGGCAACAACACCACCTGCAGCAAACCAGATGCTTACTAGATCAATAGTAATAATTTCAACAATTATTGCTACGATGATAATGCCTAACCAAATAGGTATCATTTATAATCCCCCTCCTTAAAGATCCACTAACAGAATCTGATGTATTACATCAAACTTAGCAGTATACTTTACACAGTTGTTATTGTCTAAATCTAAATTATATTCTTTTGATAGTTCACTAATAAAGTTTTTATTTGAAATTCGTCCGTAGCTTTTTCCAATGGAAATTCTATGCAATTGATCTTCTGGATATAACGCATCATTTATTTCTTTTTTACCAACTGGCTTAATTCCCAAAATATTTTTATTTCGATCGATTCCTAATAAAACAAAATCTACTTCTTCAAAGTGCCGACAGGCTGCTTTATTTAATGTTAGATTGGTGCTGTAGATAGTAACTGTTTTTTTAGCAATATCATTAGTTGACCATTCAAATTCCATAAGTATCACCCTTTCTATCACTATTATATTATAAAAATTATTTTTATTCAACAAAATTATTGAAATAAAAAATAGCAGTTATTTCTGCTATTTAGCAACACTATAGAAATTAGTAGTTTGATAATTATAAATGATATTTGAAGTGTTAAATAACTGTCCGTTTGATAAATGAATATTATCATTGATCATAATGGCTGGATCATTTTCTTCAAGTTCTAGTAAAGCAGCATCTTCTTTGCTTAATTTTATTGCAGTTAGATATTTATCAGCAAAACCAAAAGAGATTTTTAAATCATCTTTTAAATAATTAAAAATTGATCCTTCAGCAATTTCCTTACCTAAATAGGGTACGATTTCCTTATTATAATATGTTCGCTCTAAAGCATATGGGATACCGTCGACAATACGAAGACGCTTTAAGTAATAAACTGGAGTTCCAACTTTGCAGTTCATCTGTTCACTTAACTTTTCATCAGCTTCAACTATTTGAATATCTAATAATTTATTAATGATTTTATTACCGGGATTATCCATTGTCACCCCACGGGTCGAGTTAAGATACACTGTTCCTTTTTTCTTTGGGGCCCGAACAAACATCCCGCTTCCTTGAACTGGATAAATAATGCCTAAATTCATTAATATTTTAATTGCATTACGAATTGTATTACGACTAACCCCATATTCTTCAATCAGTTTTTCTTCAGTAGGTAATTTTCGAGTCTCTTCAAATTCTTCATTCATTATCCTTTTTTGAAGATCATTTACAATCATTTCATACTTTAACATATAATCACCTCAAAACTCATTATATCATATTAGTCAAGTTTCACAATATTTATTGGTATGAATATAATTTATTCTATTTTTATTGTGAAAGCGCTTTACATTAATTCTTCATTGGAATATAATAAATTTGTACCAATAAATTTGGAGGAGAAAAGATGAAGAGAATATTGAAGGGAGCATTAGTAGCTCTAATGGTTGTTTCATCAACTATTGGGGTTAAAGCAGAGTCGAAGATTTCAGCCGAAGTACAAAGAATTATTGATAGTATGACACCGGTTGAAAAAGTCGCACAAATGATTCAGGCGGATACTCGCTGGATCACTCCAGCTGAAGTGGCGGAGTATAAGATTGGTTCAATTCTTAGTGGTGGGGGAGCAGCACCAACTAGTGGAAATGAATTAAGTAATTGGGTAACTTCAGCAAATAGTTATCAAAAAGCAGTAATTGATAGTGGTGGTATTCCATTGTTATATGGAATAGATGCGGTTCATGGAAATAACAATTTGTATGGAGCGACTATCTATCCTCATAACATTGGATTGGCAGCAGCTAATAATACTCAATTAGTTGAACAAATTGGGGAGGCTACTGCAAGTGAAGTTAGAGCAATGGGAGCCAACTGGACATTTACACCAACATTAGGTGTACCTCATAACGAACGTTGGGGGCGTACATATGAAACTTTTGGTGATGATGTTGAACGGGTAACTAATTTAGGTACTGCATATATTAAAGGAATTGAAAGTGATGGTGATACTCTATCGTCAGCAAAACATTATTTAGGAGAAGGATTAACTACTAATGGAGCTAACCAAGGTAATGTAGAGCTTAGTGATGCTGATTATCAAGATCTAATCAATGCAAATATGAATAATCCAATGGTTAAGGAACTTTTAACACCTTATAAAGAAGCTATTAAACAAGGAACTAAATCAATTATGGTTACCTATAATAGTATCAATGGTAAAAGATGTCATGGGAATAAGGACGTTGTTACAACGTTATTAAAAGAAAATCTTGGTTTTGATGGCATTGTTATTAGCGATTATAACGGTCTTGATCAAATTGAGAATCAAGCAACTTATAAAGATAAGGCAATTGCTTGTATCAATGCTGGTGTTGACGTCTTGATGGTAGCAGAAAAAGATGGTTCAACACCACGCTGGAAAAATTTATATAATGCTTTAGTTGAAGCTGTTAATGAAGGAAAAATTAGTGAAGAACGCTTAAATGATGCAGTTGCAAGAATTCTAACTGCTAAAGAAGAATTAGGATTTTTAGATAATCCTTCAAAAGCATATGCTGATGAGGCAGATCAAGCTAAATTTGGTGGTAGTGAACATCGGGCATTAGCTAAACAAGCAGTTAGCGAATCTTTAGTTTTATTAAAAAATGATGAAGTTAATGCTGGTAAAACAGTGATGCAGGCTTTAGCAGATATGGATAATATCGTGGTTGCTGGTAGTGCTGGTGATGACATTGGTAAACAATGTGGTGGTTGGACAATTACTTGGCAAGGGGCAACTGGAAATACAACACCTGGTACAACTATTTTCAGTGGTTTAAAAGCAGCGATGGATAAAAAGGGTGGAACAATCAGCTATAATGCTAATGGTGTATTTACAAATTCGGACAATAAAGTTGATGCAGCAATAGTTGTAGTTGGTGAAGACCCATATGCTGAAAGTAATGGTGATCGCAGTGCTGGACAATTAAAATTACCAGCTAATGATATTAGTACAATTAAACGGATTGAAAATAGTCATCCTGATTTACCGATTATTTTAGTTTTAACAACAGGGCGACCAATTGCAATGGCTGATTATGTTAATGATGATCATATCAAAGGGATTGTTAATGCATGGTTACCAGGTAGTGAAGGTGATGGGGTTGCTGATGTACTATTAGGTGATAAAGATTTTGTAGGAACAAATCCAATTACTTGGACATGGTATCCTCAAGATATTACTAGTAAGTATGATGATTCAAGCAAAGTATTATATCCGGTTGGATATGGATTGAAAAAAGCTCAAAAAACCGGTGATTTTACAGCACCAGCTGATCCTAATGTGATAGATTTAGCGAAAACTAATGGAAAATTAGAAGCCGAGGCGTTTGTGGATGCACACAGTGAAATTAAGTTAGAAAATAATGGTACAACTGTAGGGTATTTACAAGATGGACGGCATATGACTTATAAAATTAATGTGCCAGAACAAGCAGCATATAAATTAACTGTTCAAGCAGCACGTGAATATGCAGCGACAATTGATGGAGCATTTGAATTATATTTAGATGATGAATTGGTACTAGAAAAGAAAAATACACCAATTGTTTCAACGGGCAGCTGGACTAAGTTCACAGCTCAAGAGATGACAGCTTTGGTTAGTTTAAAAGCGGGGATACACGAACTTAAACTTGTAGCACGCGATAAAGATTTTAATATTGATTATTATATTTTTGAAAAAGCTGGTGATTATGTTGGTCCAATCATTCCTGATGAAGTAACAAATGAGGGAACTGGAGCAATGTTACAAGAAGGAGCAGTTGAAGTAAGCATGTCTTCTTCTGAAAATTCACAAGATATGGCTTGGTATAAAGGTGAATTTGAGATTTCTAATAAAAATGCAACAAAAGATCCTCTTGATTTACGTGTTGCAGATGATTCTAGTCAAACAACAATTGTTGTAAATGACCAAAAAACATATCAAAGTGTTTTAGGAATGGGAACTTCAATTGAAGAATCAACAATTTACAATTTATTAAAGATGACTGATGAAAATCGTCAAGCTTTCTTAAGAAGATTATTAGATCCTGTTAATGGTATGGGAATGTCGTTAATGCGGGTAACAGTGGGAACATCAGATTTTACGGCACAAGACTTCTACACTTATTATGATGGTACAGGAAAAGAATTAGATGGTAAACCAGATTGGAATAATGTTACTGGTAAAGGATTTAGTATTCAAAAAGATAAAGATTTAGGAATTATTAAAGTTATTAATGAGATGCAGGCTATCGCAAAAGAATTAGGAGTAGAAGATAATCTGAAATTCTTTGCTTCATCTTGGACACCACCAGGGTGGATGAAGTTACCTACTTCAAGTAGTAATTCATATGAGGATAATGAATTATTATTGAAGGGTGGTAAATTAAATGATGATTATATTGATGATTTAGCTAAATATATGGTTCGTTATGTTGAAGAATATCAAAAATGTGGTATTCCTATCTATGCAATGACGATTCAGAATGAGCCATTATTAGAAATTAATTATCCTAGTTGTGCAATGACAGGAACCCAAGAAGCAAAAATTGCTAAAGCAATCAAAGCTGAATTAGCGAAAAGCACTGTGTTAAAGGATAATGAAAAAGAAGTTAAACTATGGGCGTTTGATCATAATTTTGATTGTGCTGATAAATTTATGGCTGATTTCTTTAAAGAAGCTGGTGATCAATTAAATATTGATGGTATTGCATTCCATCCTTATGGTGGTAATGCTTCAACAATGGGTTCTTTCTATGATAGATATAAAGATCAATTAAGTATGAACTTAACGGAAAGATCAGTATGGGGTACTAGTGGTGCTAATGATATTATTACTTGGTTAAGAAACGGTTCTGAAAGTTATAATAGCTGGGTTACGATGTTAGATAGTAATGTTGGAACTCATCATTGGGTTGGAACTCCAGATCCAACGTTATTTGTGCAGGATGCTAATAATCCTCAAAGATATTGGGCTACTCCAGAAGTATATATCATGTCGCAATTTACTAAATATGTAAAACCGGGATATGTCCGTGTTGATACAAATAATGGTTCTAGTTCAACTGTAACAAACGTTGCGTTTAAAGATCCTGAAACAGGAAAAATTGTTATGATTGTTGCAAACCGAAGTGGTACTGATCAAAAATTCAAAGTAATGATGAAGGGTGCTCAATTTAATGCGGTATTACCGGCTGGTAATGTTGCAACATATATTTGGGATGGTAGTGATATTGAAATAAATGCATTAGATGTTCCAGGAACATTTACAGCTGATAAATGTAGTTCAGCTACTAATGCTAATATTAATACAACAGACCATATTATTGATTATGTAAATAAAAATGCGAGTATAGATTATTTGGTTGATGTAAAAGAAGCCGGAACATATAATGTTATGATTAAAGTTGCTTCTGGTGAAGATTGGGAAAATAAAACAGTAAACGTTAAATCAGGTGATACAGTTGTTGGTACTACTGTGGCACAAAGATTTAATTTCTGGGGTGGTGAATGGCAAGATTACCGTTATATCCAAGTTCAAGCAAATCTGGAAAAAGGAATTCAAACTCTAACGATCGAATTGCCAGATGGCGGTATGAATCTAAGTGAAATTAAGATCAATAAGACAAAATACAGCCATGATGTGCCTGGGTACATTAGTGCTACAGATTACTGTTACGGTGAAAGAATTATTGTAGAAGATGGAAATATTGGTTTCTTTGGTGAGTACGACCGAGTTAATTATCGGGTTAATGTACAAAAAGCTGGCACTTATCAAATGAAGATGAACTATGCTAGTGATGGAGAAGCAAAATTTTGGATGGATTTAATTCAAAATGGTATCTCTGCTTCAATTGGTGAAGCAACACTCTCTAGTACTGGTAACGATAGCACTTACAGTACTGGGGTAGTAGAGATTAATCTGCCTGAAGGTGAAAGCCAAATTAGTTTTGTCCCACAAAGTGGTGTAAGTTTTAACTTGAAAGCATTATCGTTTGGCTCATATATTCAAATTTCTAGTGATGAATTAGAAGAAGGTAAATTAGCTGGTAAAGAAATTACTGTTAATTTAAAAGATGGAAAATTTGAAACTGATTTAAATCAAGCTAATTGGGTGGTTGAAGGATTGCCTGCAGGTATTACTTATTCTTTAAAGAGAATAAATGATACAAAAGCAGTAATTATATTAAAAGGTAATGAAGTTGTAGATTATGATAGTAATCTTACAGTGACTGTTAAAGTTGATGCTGGTGAGATTGGTGATACTGGTTATAGTTTGAGTGATAGTGTAATGATTGCTGCAGTTGATGATGACGAAACATTATTAGATATTGGTGATCTTGCTTTTGGAACAACTGAATTTGATTTAATGATTGAAGGCGGAAAATTCAATCAAGATTTAAAAGTAAATGATCTTGTTTTAAGTGAAGAAGCAGCTAATTATATGACTGTTAAAGCGATAAAAGTAAGTGCTGATGGAAACAAAGTAACAGTAACATTAGAACGTAAAAATACTAATTATGAAGATGTTGCAGGGACAATTAGTATAAAATCAAACGGTTATAGCGATGGCAACGTCGATTTAACAGCAAATCTTAAATTATTAAAAACAAATAATCTACCAGATAGTATTGATGTTGGTGATGTTGCGGTAGGATTAAAAGAAAGTGATGCATATCGTAAAAAAGGTACTTTGGTTAATGGTGCTAAGGGAGATTATATTGACTTCTATTTGAATATTAAAGAAGAAGGAAATTATGTATTGACATATAAGATTAAAGATAGTGAAGCAATTACTAATGGTTTAAAACTAAGTGGTGGTTTAGGATTGGCTACTGATAATCTTGGCAGTGTTTCTTTTGGTAAATATTGGGGAAATGCACAAGGTTATGCACAGATGTTGAATTTAAAAGCTGGTGAACAGACTTTAAGATTTGAAGTTAATAGTGCTGGTTTTGAATTAACTAATTTAAAAATCGAAAAATTAACTCAAGCAATTGAAGTTAGTGATACGCTTGATCAAACAACGACGATAACGGCTGACAAGGTAGTTGATGGTTCTAAAGAAATTGGTTGGGGGATTGAAGGTTCAACAACTAAAAATATTGGTTTTGGATCTGCAGGAGCTTATCAAGATTATTATCTTGATGTAAAGACGGCAGGATTATACGATGTAAAGGTTAATTATAGTCATGATTGCGGTGGCGATACTAAAGCTGTTATCATGACAGTAGATGGAAAAATAACTGCTACTTTGGGTGAAGTTACTTTAAAGAATTCTGGTGGCTGGTCAAATTGGAAAGATAGTGACACGATTCAAATTAAATTAGAAGCTGGTAAACAATTTATTCGTATTTATGATGATCTAGACGGCTTTAATTATCGTAATTTCCAATTAACATTTAAAGGGGAACAGGATGTCACTGCTCCAGAAATTACGGGTAATGATGCAGTTATCTATGTAAATGATGCAACAGATATTAAAGATTTACTAGGATTAATAGTTACTGATGATGTTGATGGTGATTTATTAGATAAAGTAACAATTAGTGGCGAATATAATTACAATGTTGCAGGAACTTATACGATTACAGTGACTGTAAGTGATGAAGCTGGTAATGAAACAAGTAAAGAATTTACAGTTAAAGTAGTTGAACCTGCAAAATTAATTGTTGAAGATAAAGTATTAACAGTTGGCGATAAATTTGATCCATTAGCTGGTATACAAGTTTTAGATGTTGATGGTACGGATATTACTAAAAATATTATTGTAATTAGTGATGGTGTTGATACAAGTAAAGCGGGAAGTTATGAAGTTATTTACAGAATAACTGATGCTTTAGGTAATGAAGTAGAATTTAGAAGAACGGTTGAAGTTAAGGACATCGAACCAGATGTTAAACCAGTTGATCCTGATGAGCAAACACCATCAGATAATAGTGGTCAACAGACTATTCCAGGACAAGTAGTTGAAGCAGCTAAGACTAGTGATGATGTAAATATCACGGGTATGTTTGGTATACTTGTATTAGCTGGATTAGGATGGATTGGATCAAGAAAAAGAAAATTTTGTGATTGTTAGATAAAACTCTCTCTCCTTGCGATAAGGACTCACATTGTGGGTCCTTATCTTTTTTTATAACAGCATATAACAGTTGACAATCAGTTATACACTGTTATATACTGTTTGTGAAGAGGAGGGAGAAGATGAAGATTATCATAAATAATTCATCGATGCAGCCAATCTATGAACAACTTGTTGAACAAATAAAAGCTCAAATCATAAATGGTCAATTGCATGAAAATGATGTATTACCATCAGTTCGTGCGTTATCAAAAGAATTAAAGATAAGCGCATTAACAGTTAAAAAGGCGTATGATCATCTTGAAACAGAAGGATTTACAGCAACGATTCATGGCAAAGGTACTTATGTAAAAGGGGCGAATCAAGAGTTGTTGTTGGAGGAGCGGCGCAAAGAAGTCGAAACTGAACTGGAAAGTACCATTGATAAAGGAAGACGTTACGGGATGAACGACGATGAGATAAAAGCTTTATTTAATTTGATTATGGAGGAATAAGATATGTTAGAACTAATTAATGTGCAAAAAGATTATGGACGTTTTAAGCTTAATTGTTCTTTAGAAGTTAAGGCTGGTTGTGTTACTGGGCTGATTGGACAAAATGGTGCTGGTAAAAGTACTACTTTTAAAGCTGTTTTGGGTCTGATTTCAGTAGATAGTGGGACTGTTAAATTATTTAGCAAAGATATTAAAAGATTAAGTATAGAAGATAAACAAAATATTGGGGTCGTGTTATCGGATTCGGGATTTAGTGAATATCTGAGGATTGAAGATATCATCCCTATTATGGAATCACTGTATCGTCATTTTGATAAACAGATGTTTATTGAAAGAGTTCGTCATTTTGAATTACCATTAAACAAACAAATCAAAGAATTTTCAACGGGAATGAAAGTAAAATTAAAAGTTTTGATTGCTTTATCACACCAAAGTAAGTTATTGATTTTAGATGAGCCAACAGCAGGCTTAGATGTTATTGTGCGAGATGAATTGCTGGATATGCTTCGTGATTATATGGAACAAAATGAAGATTGTGCAATCATTATTAGTTCTCATATTTCCAGTGATTTAGAAGGACTATGTGATGATTTATATATGATTGATCAGGGTAAAATTGTTATGCATGAAGAAACAGATGTATTATTAAGTGACTATGCGATTTTGAAAGTTGATGAGGAACAGTTTTATGAATTAGATAAACAATATTTGCTTTGTCAAAAGAGAGAAAGTTTTGGATACCGCTGTTTAACTAATCAGAAACAATTTTATTTAGAAAATTATCCTGACGTGGTTATTGAAAAAAGTAGTATTGATGAGGTAATGACATTAATGATTAGGGGTGAAAAATAATGAAAGGCCTATATATTAAAGATTTTAAATTAATGATGAATCAAAAGATGTTTTTTATCGTAATTGCAGCAATGGCAATATTTTTTGCGGTTACCCAGACAAATATATTTTTTGTAATTAGTTATGCTACTTTTATTGCCGCAATGTTCGTTATAAGCAGTATTAGTTATGATGAATTTAATAATGGCAATGCGTTTCTCTTTACTTTACCAGTGACAAGAACTGGATATGTCAAAGAAAAATATTTATTTGCAGCTACTTTGGCGACCGGGGCATGGCTGGCAGCTACAATTTTATCGATAGGTGTTGGGTTTATTCAAGGAACTGAGGGTATTATTTTGGAGGTGTTTTTAACTG
>OGXN01002383.1_pt1 | contig 13552 bp, 9 predicted proteins | sample 1576281 | NCBI WGS metagenome assembly OGXN01 (sample SAMEA3541494, study PRJEB24748) | human gut metagenome | biome: human gut; feature: human-associated habitat; material: faeces | place: China | collected 2012
TCCATTTTCCGGGTATATCATTATACGAGAAATCTCATTGTCTGTACGAATGATCTCATTGCTGACTTTTATATCAAAGTATGGCAAGTTTTGTGTAGTCATCGCATATACAGTCTTTAATACATCTGTCGAGAAGGCAAAGTTTTTACCCGTAAACTTTTGTTGCAATTCTCCTGTACCGGTAATGGTCACAGTCTGACTATCCTTGTCATGAAGAAGATTACCAGTTACCGTTGTTGTGTGTCCGTCACCATTCTGGATTTGCCATTCAGAAGTTTGTCCCCATTTGGTTGTGGCATCTATCCGGATATCCTGACCTACAATCGGAAAATAATTATCTATTATAGTTTTTGCCAATACTTTTCCGATAGATACTTTTAATATATTGCTATAGCTTTCCTTCATAATCAATCTATATTAATGGTATATACTTCATCAGCCTGATATTCTTCGTTCGAATCCAATTCCGGATAAGTGTGTAACAACGCATATTTACCGACTGCCAATAATTGATGCTGTTGCCCGATAACACTAAATCTTACGATCCAAGCACGGTTTAACGTGTTATGAATCAAAAGTAATATGCTGTCAGCTATAGCATTATATTGAACAGAACTATTAAAACCAGCCACGAGAGTAAGGTCTTCACCGGTATAACCCGATGTAGTATCTGCCAATTCATCGATTGCCATTCCATGAAGATTATAGCATCCACGACTATTGTTGCCTGTGGAAAGCTTTCTTTTATATTCAAAATCGATTTCAGGAACATTAGCATTATTAGCTGGATAATCCGCATCATATTCGTCTGTTATTGCGTATGTATTTCCTCCATTTTCAATATCAAGTAACTTATAAGACTTGAAAATAAGAGTGGTATTATCGTCATATCCTGCATTTCGTAAATAATTCAAAGACCGGCTATTGCTGCCTGTTATTGTAATACTATCAGGAATTTCATCAGGATTAGATACAGCAACTATTTCACCGTATGTCTGTCCCGTATCTGCATCTCTGATAGAAACTTTGAACAGATTATATCCCATTGACAGACTGCCTACAGTCTTAAAGTTGAAAATATTAAATTTACCGGTGGTAAGTGACGGATCGGGATCAACAACAATATTATTGTATATCTTCACATTTCTGGTATCAGCCTGATTAAAGCGACAAATATATTGGAGATAGTCATTTCCTCCCATCCATAATGTATTGTTTGCACTTACAAAATTCTCAATATCAGAAGAAGAATAAAAACATTCATGTATCCAACCAAAAAGAGGACTATTAAGCATGTTCACTATAAGGTTCTCTTCAAGTATAAAGTTCTTTATAACCGAATTGGAAGACATTTCAATACAACGGGCACCACCATGAAGATTGTTACGCCTAAGTACTATATTATCGATATTGGAAATATAAGCCAAACTTTCGCGGAAAGTACTACCATCAAGTTCGTTATCCTCCATAATTATATAGTATCCATTTGTAACATTGAAGAAACCGGCATGCGATACTGCACCACTACGGAATTTTCCGGAAATATTGTTTTTCACAAATACAGCCAGACGAGAATCATTCATATTGATCACCATACCGGCATTGTTCATAAATATACATCCGTAGAAATAGACATTTTCCGTATACTTGGTACTTATTGTATAAGTGGAGCAAGTAGCATTGTTCGTCGTTGATATACCGTTAAACTTACATCTGTCTACGTATAAATTACGACAATATGAATTCATATTGCCAACAAGCATCACCGCAGCGATTTCATCAGGTGTATTTCCATCAATATAGTTACAAAAATTAATGAATGAGATATTTTTAAGCAATATATTATCCACATTTTTAAACATAAATCCGCCAAGACTAGCACAATCATACGTTAGCATATCCGCACCGTCAATCGTAAGCGTGTACATACTTCCCTTATTCCATTCTTTAAGCACCGCAAGATGTATACGTTCATTACGCAACTTATTTTCATCATTTGACAAGCGTCTCTCTTTCGCTACCTTAACGCATGACAGAGTAATATTTTCCGTTAATCCATTTGGATAGTCAGACTTAATAGCATTGAGTGCCACATGTGTAGATGAATAATATGTATCCGGTTTGTCGCTGCGGATTAAAAAATCCGTAGGATTTTCATCCGCAATTACTTCCATCCATACATACATTGTGTGGTTAGCGTTTATATTTTCAAATGTATAATTATCAATAGCTCCTTGACTCACTTGGTCTACATTCAGTTGCTGTACCTGATATCCATCTTCTGCCACAATATTTATCGTTACAGTTCCTCCGGCATTGGCTTCTACGACATATTTACTGCTATCCGCTGACGAGGTTATACTTATAACATTTCCTGTAGCAGTTACGGTACATTGACCAATATTGGATGGATTGATACCTACTGTAATAGAGTAAGTCTCTTTTTCTTCCGGGCTTTCCTTACCTGATATATCATTATATTGCGGTTCGATACCACAAGTAATATTAAACAACTGACTATCCTCGATAACTTGAGACATTTCCGGTACCGAGTTTTCTGACCGTACAAAGCCGGTATCTTTCACAATAAATTTAGAAAGACACAATATCCGGTTCAAGTGCCGGCCATACCAATAAGGAACTCCACAAGCGTCACCAATAGTAAGCACATATGAATCATAAGGAACAGAATACAGATTTTTAATTTCCTGCCACTGATTGCGATATTGTTCATTCTCCAGCTTAGGAGTATAGCCGTTCGGCTTAAAGCCCGCCTCAACACGCCAATCAAATATAACCTGTGTGTCTCCGATCCAAAAGATATTATTAAAAACCGAGTTATTATCTTTATGGGAATATTTGATAAGCGTTGTCCTTTCCAATAATTCAGAAGAAGAAGACACGCAGAAAGGTTCGGAAAGGATACCATTTACATTAACCTTATAATCACTGTCAGGCAATCCGGTCAATACGGCATAATGCATCACAACCTCAGAATTCTGGTTGTATGTCGAAAGACTAATACTGGTGGAAGTATCGTTGATTAAATCGATAAGCGTGGCTGATACGCTCTCGCCTACATTAGCAAATATCTGCAAGTGAATATTGTCACCTGTATAAAACTTCTGTATATAATCTACTTCAATCCCAAACTTGTCCTTTATTGGGTTAAAGAACAACGGGCAAACGTCGCCAATCTTAACCATGTCCTTACGTCCTTTTTTGAGAAGCAGGCTCCTTCACCTGCATATTGCAAATATACTAATTTAATCTTGATATACAATCGTACAACCGCTATTCGATACTTTTTATTATTAAAGTGTACTTAACAGCTTCCGATTTTCCATAATTGAAATCAGACTTACTTATATAACCTTTATAAACCTCTCCATGGTGAGTTAGAGAAATGTAGCCTTTTAAGTCTACAGGAACATCAACATCACCGGTTTCCACGCTGACTTCACCTATCGTAAAGTCTGATTCATTTATAGGGATATCCTCAGTTTCAGCAACACCATTAATAACGATATCACTATTACCATTGGACGATGCGAATGCAAGTAAAGAGGCACTTACACCTATATATTTTTTATTCGCCTCAATCATAAATCTTGGTGCATACATCACATTAAACATACTCTCAGGAGATATAACTCCTGTTATCGAATAGTTTCCACCTCTAATCAATTTATATTCCCCTCCGCTAACCGATGCTCCTACAAAGAATATGTCATTATCACTATCACTATCCGTTGTATCCTCTCCTCGTTTGGCTGCAAGGAATTCAATGCCATAAGCATCAGCACGATAAGGGCTTATGAGGTCCAATACGTTATCCGTAAGTGTGTGACCAGTAGTATATTCATTCGTAAAACGAAACTCATCCCTACCATTAACACTATCATAATCCTGCTTATCGTATCCGGCCTTTACATTTGCATAGATAAGTGATGCATTTACCGAATAGGTAAAATCATTCCATTGATCCGCCAGGTCTTTGATCTCTACATCAGTGAATAAACTATCTCTATGAACAAAAGACACTTTATTGTCATTTATAACAGGAACAAAACCAAACTCGGCCTCCATCCATTTAGTAAACTTTGTATAGCTGGTATATATCTTTGCTTTTTCCAACCCACGGATACTTTCAGCAGCAACAATCAGGGTATTATCCAGTCTACTATCAACCCCTGAGGCTATTTCACAAGTTATCCCCTCTTTCTCGCCATTAATGGATGTCAATAGACGGTTTATAAGAGATACAGGCTTGATTACATCAATATTAATAGTTATATCTTTAGCCATAAAATCTATAGTCAGTCTTTCATCTGAAGCATAAGGCATCATCTGATATATAGTATAAGGTGTATCTGTAACATAAATCAGAAGAGACAGATACCCTCCATTTCCATTTATGAGTATATCCTGTAGATCCCATTCTATAGTATTAAGCCCTTCTTGTAACCCAATACTGCCACCTGGTATGTCTGTTCCAGAAGGAAATTTTCTCAATCTTAAATTAGCTGATCCATTTCCAGAACTATTTGCAAAAAGATAAAACTTGGCCTTAATATTTACCTTTATTCCTTGCGAAGATATATTTTTGAATATATATGGGCAATTTCGGCCACCTCCACTTCCGCTCTTACCGTCCCCTTGCCCAGCATCTGTTACTTCAATTATGTTTTTAACAGCAATCTCAGGAGTTCCAACAATATATAATGGATATGCATAATATGTACCTAATGGGCGAAAATCATCATTAGGAGTAAATGTATTTGTTATATATGTTCCTCCTTCATTTTCTTCTGTTTCACCAGCGATAAGCCATGTAACAGTATTGCTCATCTGTAATCGATCATAAGACAATTTTATATTTTCCTTCAAATCATCAACCGGATACTCATACTGCGTTCCCTTATTCGCCTTGATAAGAGCCGCCAAGCTATCATCAACTGCGTTAATACTGATTATGCTCCCATCGTCACTGAATGTAGAAAAATCAAGCGCACAACGGAACCGCTCATTCCAAGTCCATGAGTTATTGCGTGTATAAAATACAATGGATGCAGACGCATCTATATAAGCTTTCCTATATTCTCCCTTCAGTAGAGAATAACCCGACCCGGCAAACTGAAACTTCGTGGAGAAGGATCTAATCACACCGTCATAATTATCACGCTTAAAAGACAATTTCACATCGTCCCAATTGGACAGATCATCGGTTACATCATAAGCATAGCCACCGACCAATAACTCACATTTATACATACTATTTCTTTTTAAGTGAACGCAACATTGCTTGTGTCTCTTCGCATACCTTCTTTACCATATAGGCATATTCCTTTGCAGAAAGCTTGTGTATGTCGATGTGCATTTTAAAATGCTCCATCAACATAATTCTCTCCCTAGTAAAGTAGTCTTTACTCATTGCCGGCTTAAGCTCTTCCGGCCGGCTATCCCTTAGTTTCTCAAGCCTATATTGAGATGTGGACAAAATAGAAGCTACACGTTGGCGAATTCTAGCCTTATCCTTGGCGGGTATCTTAAATCCGAATCTTACAAGCGTCTTACTTACTTGTTCGAACTTGCCTTCCGAAATGAGATATTCACAAACCCTCATACACTCAATTTTAAGTTCACAGTTGAGCATTTCATTCTGCTTTGTTATTTCCGCTATCGCAGAACGCCCTCCTACTATTTCTGAGTATTCGGCAAGCAAGCGTTCGGCAATTGCTATTGCATCAGCCTCAGCAAGCTCGCCATCGGAAACTTTAGTCAGATTTCCCATGAACACTTCTATAAAGCGAGACATGGGGATTTTATCTAAATCGTCGTATATCATAATTAATTTATTTATCGTTAAAACTATCACATTTCAAACTAGGTTTTAAATCAAAAGAAATGAAAGCCACCAAAGTGTCGCACGGCCCTGATGGCTTTCGGTAAATTAATTCGCCAATTAATTACCTTAGATTGTCCGATGGAGATAATCAAGCTCTCTTTGAACCGCCTCCTTCCTACGGGCCTTACTTAACTTGCGTACTTCATCTGTTAATATGCGGATCTCCTTTCTTAATTCAAGAGCACCGGTATCTACATTTACTGTGAAGGGAATGCCTTCACGTTCTGCGTCCTGTGCCATCGCTCCCAAGTCCGATCTAAGAAGTGGACGAACAGAGATGTATTGCTCCAAATCAGGAACTACCGCTGCACCTTTAGGCAAGTCTACCAATGTAGGTATGGAAGGAGTGGCAAAGAGGCCCTTATTCGTTAAGATACCCTCTCGCCTACCCCCATCACCTACGATGGCTAAACCTCCGGGATGATTGTCGGTTCCTTTGGCGTATTTGGGGATGGGTTGAGCAATAATTGTTGCTAACTGAATAGCACCTTGTGCTGCAATAATAGCAGCTAAAGGAGCGCCAAAAATTCCAGCCTGCCCCCAAGCTTTCATTATAGCAACAGCGGTATTCATTATTGTTTGAATAATATTATTTGTTTTATCCAATTTCGCTTGTTGAATTTGTAGTTGAGCTTTTTTCTTTGCCAATTCAGCCTCTTTACTAGCTGTTTTCTCTTCAGCCGCACGTTTTCTAGCTTCAGCTTCTTCGGTAGAGATCGCCCCCTTTTGTTCAAGACTCTCTATCCTCTCCAACTCTCTTTCATAAGCTTCATCATTAGCATCTTGTTCCGATTCGATCTCTTCTATCTTTCTATCATATATAGCTGATCCCAAATCTGCAAATCCACCAAGTAAATCTGCTATAGCTTGGATGGATTCTGCTGTTTTATCCATTTCTTTTTTAATGGAATCAGCAGTTCTTTTTGATGCATTTATTTTGGCATCTCGCACTTGTTCAGCTAATACAATTTCAGCCTTAGATATTTCTTGCTCAAGCTTTAATCTATCCTCATCAGAAATCCCAGGAGTATTAGCAAGTTTTTTAGCTAAATCAACAGCCTGTTCAGCTTGTTGAATGGCATATTTTTCTGCAATTTCAGCTTTACTCCTTTCATAAGCCTCAGCATTTATTATACCCTTAGTATATTCTTCTGTCAAATCATCTAGCTCCTGAGACATAGCAGCATTTATTAAGATACTTCTACTTGAATAACTATCCTGAAGCTTCTTGTTTATTTCAGAAGCACGTTTTTCTTCTAAATCGATAAACTTTTTGTTATATATTTCATCAACAACAAAGACATCTTCATTTTTATCAATAGCGGCGTTTATTGCTATTTCCCTCTCTAGCTCTAATTGCTTCTTTCTCAATTCAAATTCTTCTTCACTTCCCTTTTTAACCAATTCCAGCTTATCGCTTATCTGCTTCTTTTCCTTGTCTAATCCATAAGAAATTGTAGCTTTCTCCAAATCCTCTTGCATTTTTTGAGCAAGGCGTTCTCTAATTTTGGTTTCATCATCTGAATTACCTTTTATAGCTGCTATTCTTCTATTATAATCAAAGGAAATCTTTACAAGTTCCTTTTTAAGACCTTCGTCCATTAGATCTAGCTCTAATTGTTGCAAAGTTTCACGTATCTTCAAACGTTCTTTTGCAGCCTTTTCTAATTCTCTCTTTTCTTTATCTGTTAGTTCTTGTGTGGTATTTTCCTTTACAGGTTCTATGATTTGTTTCATTTTTTCAATCATCTTGTCCAATGCCTTATTATAGCTTTCGGCTTTAGTAATGTCCATCTTTATATTCGCAAAATCAGTAAACGCTTTATTCACGTTTTTAATTTCATCTGTCTCATAGTTGAACATTTTAGCAAAGGCGTTTTTAAAATTAAAACCTAAGAATGAGCTGGTTTCCTCCCATTCTTTTAAGGTCTGTGTGTAAATGCCTTTTGCTTTATCCATTCTTTTAAGGTCTTCTTCATAAATTTCCTTCTGCCGGGCTTTTATTAAGGACAATTCCACCAACGCTTCTTCTGCTGCTTTTATTTGAGCTTCTTCAATCGCTTTAGCATTAGCTTCTTCTTCTTTCAATCCCTCGTTTAAGTATTTGCTTCGATATTCTTTTTTAAGCTTTTCAATGCGAATCTGAAACTCCAATTCCTGTGTTTCCATTTTGGTTTGTACCTCTTTCTGTGCAGCTAGTTGGAGCTTGCCGGCATCTTCTTCTGCACGCTGTTCAGGATCTTTAAGCAAATCGGCAATCTCTCTTATTTTAGTGGCAACCCAGTTTATAAACTCTTTTGCTGCACCTGTACCACCACTAAAAGAAAGCATTAGTGATTCCCAAGCAGAAGATAAATTTGCTATAGCTCCTTGAACATTATCTCCCATTGTGTCAGCCATATCTCCAAGCTCCTTACCAACTCCTGTAATTTGTTCTCTCAATGGTACTATTTTATCAGCCGCAGTTAGAAAAGCATTAAAGGCGGCAACACTACGCTTATCAGTTAGTTCCAAGGTGGAATTCAAATCAATACCCTGCTCTTTCAAGCGTTTTAAACCGTCAATGAGTTCCGGTAATGTCTTAACAGGACCTCCCAAGGCTTTTGCAAGCTTACCGCCACTATCTGCCAAATTTAAGAAAATGTTTCTCGTTGCAGTTGCAGCCATTGAAGCGTCAAAACCGGCATCAGATAATTTCCCCAATAAGGCAAGGGTGTCTTCTATCTGGAAATTAAAAGCTTTAGCTACAGGTCCAACAATTGGCATTGCTGTTTGTAAATAAGAAAAAGATAAAGCACTTTTTGTCGTTGCAACAGCCATCGCAGAGACATATCTTTCAGTCTCCGATGTGTCGGCATTGAACATTCTAAGAGCAGCTCCCGCCAATGCAGCAGCCTCCGGCAATTCCGCTCCGGTCGCTTGCGCAAATTTTAGAACATATTCAGTAGATTGCAATATTTCATCACGGGAAAATCCCAATTTTGCCAATTCTATTTGTAACGCAGTAGCTTGTGAAGCTGTATATTTGGTTGTCGCACCAAGCCGCTGAGCGTCAACAGTCAAATCTTTTATTCTGTTTGATGTAGTACCAAGAATAGCGGCAAGATTGCTATTAGCAGCTTCAAAATCAATAATAGAACGAACACCGGATTTTAATAATCCTATTAATTTTTGAATTCCGCCAATAACAGCCTGAGCTCCAACAATTCCCTTTATCATGCTCCCTATGCCGATTTTGACTTCAGTTATGCCCGCTCCTACACTTGATCTTAGAAGACCGCCTGTGTTCTTGGCAATACTACCCATATTTTGAAGAGAAATATTACCCTTTAATATTTCAGAAGTAGCAGCCTTAATATCCTCTTTATAACGTCCAACATTCATTTTTGCCTGAATTAAGGCATCAGAATTTTTCTTTAATAGATTGTCGTTACGTTCAATAACCTCATTGAACCTTAATACAGTTTTTCGGCCTTCTTCTGTTGTTAAATCAATTTCTTTTCTTGCTGAGCGAAGAATCTTATTTTGTGTTTCTGCATCTTTCATGGTCTTTATTTCCATCTTTAATGCAGAAACGCCCTCTTCAACAGTGTAATTCCTCTTCTTGGATTCCTGGTTTGATAATTTCTGTTGTTTTAAGCGTTCCGTTTCAACCTTTTGCAAAGCTAATTCAGCATCAGCATTCAATTTATTAGCTTTTGCTTCTTCAAGTATTTGCTTAACATTCTCTTTGGTCTGATCTGAAACTTGTTTCAGTAAGTCTTTATAGTCTTTTTGTATCTGAGCAAGCTTAGTCTGAGTTTCAGATAGTTCTTTGAGAATTGCGTTACCGCCTTTAGCTTTCTCCTTCAGTTCGGTATAACCGGTAACCTTGATTGTAACTTGTTCGGCTAACTTTAATGCCAACGCTGAATACTTTTCTTTTGCAGATTCGAAAGCCTCTCCTAAAGCTTTTACTTGATCTATTACCTTTTGATCTACAATACTGGTAATCTTTAAGTCCTGAGCCATACGTCCATTGTTTAAGTAACGTGCAACTTCACACGCTATTGCAAATATAGTAATTATTTAGAAATTGTCTAAATTAGAAACAAAAAACTCGTTCCTATTGATTTTCAAACCATATTCATACCTTTGTTGTAAATGTAATGGGTAGTTGAGAGAAAAGACAGGAAGAGGAGAAGGAAGTTTTTTCCGTACAAAAGTGTACATAATTAGATTTAGGAGGGATAATCAAGAAAAGGAGATAAAAAAAGCGGGGTGTTTGCCCCGCTAATCTCAATTACCAATGCGATAGAAATATTGATAAACTATCTATATCTTTAAATTCTTTTATTTCAGAATCATCTTTAAGACGAACTCTTTTATTAATTCTACTATTTTTTACAGCATTCAACATTTTCTCTACTACACCTGATGTATTAACAACTTCTATCTTTGTTTTTTTAGAATACTCAATAATAGAGTATAATTCATCAGTGAAAGATCGAGAAACAAAAGTAACTCCACAAAAATCTAAAGTTATTTTTCTAGATGTATCCTTTAACAATTCGTTCCTTATTATATCTGCATTAGAACGGGAACGAACATCAGTACTAATTAAATTAGCAATTTTAATTTCTTTTTCCATAATTCCCATTTCTTTTTATTGTATATATTTTGTATAATCAAAGTTTTCATCAACATGAATTGGAATCCTCATTAGAATTATCGTTCCTGCCCAACTTATAGCTTCTGGAAGTTTAATAAAATCACTTCCTTTATTATCATGTCTATGAAAAGCTCCTCCAGACAGCATAAAAAATGCACCCTTTAGACCATCTACAAGCATATTCTTAGTAGATGTAATTCCATATCCCCTATTTTCCGCATCCGGTAATTCTTTAGTTGAGTATCCTTCATTTGCCTTAATTAAAGCTCTAACTTCATTATCCCCTATTTCATCCATATATTTATCCGTACTCACATAACTACCATATACAGTAATCCCACTATCTCCAATACAGATATCAATGCATTTCTCTCTACGCAAATATTGAGAAGATATATATCCAACGGAACTTTTTGAATGTTGGCTTATATTGCATATCAATTCGCCTAAAAAATAAGATAATGGAGTCTTGATCTTTACATCAGCCTTACTTTGCTTTTCTATAATTCCTTGAATAATAGTTTGCAGAGCATCTACATTACTACTGCATAAGTCAAAACTACATATCGGTGTATATGATTTGTTTACATAATCTTTTAATGTATCCTCTAAATCCGTTTCCTTACCAATATGCAATAAATCATCAAAATGTACCAATTGAAAATATGAATCTATATATTTTGGTTTATTTATACATTCAATATTTTTACAACATGTTTTTTTATATAAAGCAAGAGGAGTCAGAAAAAAAGGATGAAAAAAAGTATTATCCTCAAAATTCCACTTCACATCATCATCTGCACAGCTTTCTGTCTTATTTATAACAGAAAACAGATGATCAAAGGCACTGCCAATCCTCTCATCCCTATCAACATGAGGTATGTTAATAATAGTACACATTACGCTATCTTCTATATATCTATAACCAAGTTACACTTTTGTTTAATATGCAAATATAGTCAATTATCTATGAAAGAACAACTAATCTAACATTATTAATATCAATTTAAAAACAAATAGAACAAAGATTAGGTTCAATAATAGGAACTAGAACAGGATCAATAATAGGAAAAACAATAGGAATAATATTTGGATCAGAAATTAGGTATCAATTTCAATCACTTGTTGGCAAAACAAATCCCCTGGAGCGAAGGAAGATCGCTGAAGGGGAATGTAAAATATTTTTAATCAGTATCCATATTTGTACTTAAGGATTCAACATTATACGCAACTTATGATGTATTTGAGATAAAGCAGAATATTGATTCTTTAAACTTTCATTCATAGAATCAATGTTTGTTTTTGACAATTTTGCTGATTTAAGTTTCTTAAAAACTTCATCTGATAAGTTCTCTTCAAAAGCTCTTCTCATCTCTACAAGACAAGCTTTATAAGTCATTCCCGGAAACATATATTGATCTTGCACATCATATTTGATTATATATTGTTCTAATTCATCCTGTACCTGCAAAGATAACTTTTGAGTTCCCTTAAATTGTTTTTTCAAATGAGAAAATTCCTCCTTGGGCTTACGATAGAATTGATAGATAAAAGTTATTATAGCAATAACAAGTCCTATTATACCTATTATATCCATTATATTTAGACAATTTATAGATTAATGATTCCATTCAAGTGTTCCAGGTTCAAAAATAAAAGTCCTTCTACCATTTCCATAGAAAGGAAGCTGTATTTTAATCACAGATGATTTCTTAATTTTAGATATAAGAGAGTTTCCCGCATATATAAATGCTAATTTCGAATCTCCGTCACTGCTCCCTATTAAAGAGTAGCTTGTATCTTTACCATCATCCAATCGAATAGAAGCGTATTTATCATAAGTTTGCAATTGTCCCTTATTCACTGTTACGTAAATTTCATTTTTCCCTTTCATGCTCCTAATTGTAAGAGTTAATTTAGTTCCTCCTTCGTATGGAAATTTTAAATATTCTGTATTTTTAGATTTGCATGAAGCCCAATGTATTTTTTTATCGGTCATTTCATCTGTGCGAGTATTATAATCCCATTTTTGCAAAAGAAGTTCTTGTTCTTTATCTTTTCTAATATTTTCTTCGTCTAATTCAAGCTTCTTTTTAAGTTCTTCTTCTATTTTTGCTTCTAGTTGCATTCTTTCGTTTTTCCTTTCTTTCTCCCTATTAATAGCAGAATTGCAGAAAGATATAATAATAAAAGTTCCACATATTAATGCTGTAAATAATTTTATCACACTAGTAGCAATATAAATATTCAATCTATTCAAAAATAATTGAATATTACTTACTTTAAGAAAAACAAGAATCAACAAGACAATTGATATTAAAATAATCCACCCTTCCATCTTTATGTTTTTATGTTATACAATACACAAACGTACAAAAATATACCTTAATAAGACGTCACCAAGTTATCAATCTCTCTACATCTCCTAATTCAGTCACAGTACATTGATAATACGTTCTTATTGTGCCCCCAAATGAATTTTCTGCATCAACATAGGAACGAATAACAACACTGCCATTTTCATTTACTTTATATTTTGATTCTTCATCATATTCATTTGCAAAAACAGCAGTAGAAGGAGCTTTCAATTTTTTCTTTACTTCTTCTTTAGCAGCATTAAATGCTGACTTCACCTTATAATAATCGCTATCTATTTTTTCACTACTTCCGCCTACATTAAAAGCTACTACAAGAATCATTGCTATTACAGCGACACCGATAATCCTAAAATATCCCTGAAAATCAAGATGAGCAATATTTTTGTTGTCAAGCCAATCCCGCACTTTTTTGTGAGTAGCCAACAACAAAACTGCACAAACAATAGTAAACCAAAATAATATTCTAATCTCCATATCAAAACAGGACTTGGGGGTAAATAATAAAATCTACTTTTAAATAATTATAATCATACAAATAAACAAGTTAACGCACAAAAAAGCAAATTTATTCCTACTTTTCTTTGATTTCTGCCACAATTTTCTCCAATTCGGCTA
>OGXN01002396.1_pt1 | contig 13442 bp, 10 predicted proteins | sample 1576281 | NCBI WGS metagenome assembly OGXN01 (sample SAMEA3541494, study PRJEB24748) | human gut metagenome | biome: human gut; feature: human-associated habitat; material: faeces | place: China | collected 2012
CTGACTGTCCGAAGGATCCTTGTCTCTCGAGGCGGCGGGGAGCTTGCCGATCTTGACGTCGCGAATGACGGGGCGCGCGGCAAGCGGTTCTGCAACGGCGTTCGCGGACACCGCGTCATCTAGAGTCCCTGTGGCGTGTGCCGCAGCGGAAAGAGCGCTCATGGTATGATGCTTCTCGTTGTATGACGGCAGAAAGACGGTTATGGATAGAGCGAAAATCGAAGAGGGCGTGCGGCTGATCCTCGAAGGCGTGGGCGAGGATCCCGGCCGCGAGGGCCTGGTCAAAACTCCCGAGCGCGTGGCGAAGATGTACGAAGAGGTGTTCGCGGGCCTCACCGAGAATCCGGCGCAGCATTTCGAAACCACGTTCGACGAGCATCACGAGGAAATGGTTCTCGTGCGCGACATCCCCTTCTATTCCATGTGCGAACATCATCTCGCGCCGTTTTTCGGCGTGGCGCACGTGGCGTACATCCCGGCATCCGATGGACGCATCTGCGGATTGTCGAAGCTCGCGCGCCTGGTGGATGCTTTCGCGAAACGACCGCAAGTGCAGGAACGTCTGACCTCGCAAATCGCCGACACGCTGATCGAGCAGCTGCACCCGCAGGGCGTGATCGTGGTTTTGGAGGCCGAGCACATGTGCATGAGCATGCGCGGTGTGAAGAAGCCCGGCACGACCACCACCACCAGCGCCGTGCGCGGAGCCTTCGAGAAAAGCCAGGCGACGCGCGCCGAGGCGCTGTCGCTCATCTTCGCGCGACGGAACTAGGGCGCGCCCCGAAAGGGCCATCGCGAATGTTTCACGTGAAACGTTCGTTCGCAATCAGGTAGCGCAGCAGGCAAGGAAAGGAACCAGCCAATGAAGTGTGTAGTCTCCGTTCTGGGCAAGGACCGCAGCGGCATCGTCGCGGAGGTTGCCACCGCGCTTGCCGCGTGCGGCGCGAACATCGACGACATCAGCCAGACCATTCTGGACGACATCTTCTCGATGACCATGCTGACCACGCTCAATCCCGAGGTCGCCGACTTCAACACGGTGCAGGAGAAGCTGGAAGCTGTGGGCGAATCCCTGGGTGTCCAAATCATCGTCCAGCGCGAAGACGTCTTCCAGATGATGTACAAGATCTAACGTCCTAAAAGAGGCAATTCCCATCCGGGGCGTTTTCGTGGGCATCGGCTAGGGCTCTATTGCGAAAGGCGGCCTTTGGATGTTAGGGATGGAGCGAGGCGGGCGGTTCTACCGGCTGTTCGAAGCGCTTTTTGGTGCACGCGAACGCGATGTTCAACTTGACGGTCGAAGACGCTTCGACGCTACGGATGTCCTAAAAGGGAACAGATTCCTTTTAGGACATTTTCGTGAAGGTCAAGCGGTGAACAGGTCGATTATCTCCTGCTTGGAGTGTACGCCCAGCTTCGCGTAGATGTTCTTGATATGTCCTCGCACGGTGTTGGGAGACAGGTACAGAGCCTCGCCGATATAAGTGGAGCTCCTGCCGCGAGCCAGCAGCAGGAGGATTTCCGATTCGCGGTCCGTCAGGCCATGCCGAACCGTCACTTCGGTGCCTTTGGCGTCGAATGCGTCTTCGCCTCGGACGGGCTCGCCGGACGCGGCCGGCCGTTGCTCGCGTTCCGAGCGCTTCCTGATGCGCAGCATGAATAGCAGGACGATGGAAAGCAGGTACAACGCGATGCAGAACACCAGCATCGTCTTGAACGACGGGTTGAGATCGAGCCCCGCGATAACCGTGCCGCCTACGATTCCCGACACCGATGCAAGCCTGATCAACAGCACCGACGCACCCATGAACGCATACGGGTTCAAATCGCTTTCGTGCGCTTCGCGAATAATGAGGTACATCACGCTGGTGGAGATCAGGCTGTGACCGGCGACGAACGCCGCGCCCACGAAGTAGCTGTACTGGAAGTTCGCGAACGGCCAAATGATCAGCACGCCGGTGAGCAGGGGGAAAAGCGCGCGATAAGCGCGGGAAGCGCTGAACGTCTTCGGAAAGCCGTATGCCATGACGAAGAACGCCATCGAGGCTGCGGCGATGCCCATCGCCGATGCCAAAGACGAGCCGTCGAAGTCGTAGTGCTGCACCACCATGAATCCGTTGATGATGCCCACGACGCATCCGAGCACCAGCAGCGACAGCAGGCCTTCCCCGATGGACACGAATCCCCGAAGGTACGGTCGCAGGGAGGTTCGATCCCTCTTCTGCTCCGCACCCGCCGCCACCTCGTCGCCTCCCATCGTCTTGCCGCTGGCAAGCGCGTTGCCCGCAATTCCTTTCGCGCGTCGATAGAGCAGTGCGCTCGCCACTAGCGTCGCAACGACGCAGGGAAGCATGACCAGCGAAGGGCTGTTCTGCAAGGCCAAGGTGACCGCGGCGGCCAGCAGCATCGACGATGCCAGCGTTTTCATGCTGATGGTGGGCTCCATTTGCGTCATGATTTCTACCCAAGCCAACGTGAGCATGACCGTGGCGGTTCCCTGCGCGAAAGCAAGCGCCATCAGCGAGACTACTGGATCGACGGACGAGAGAGCGCCGCTGTACGACAACACCGCGGTGGCCGCCAGCACCAACGAGGGCGCGATCACTGGCATGGATAGCCTGGGCAGCCGACCAAGCAGGGCCAGCGCGACGATGACCGCTTCCGTGAGGACGACGAAAGCCGCCGACGCGATGCTGAAGTCCAATCCCGCTATGAGGACGGTGGTCGTTTCCGACGTCAGCATGGCCGTGGAGTATAGGGACGACTGGGCGACTTTGAACGAGGCGAATCCAAGCGCGCAGCGCGCGACGAGCAGACGGCGCTTGTCGAAGCGCGAAACATCCATCGGCCGACCCCTCCCCTCGATACGTCGCCGAATCTGCGCTCATTGTCCGATAGTATCGTCTCTCTGCCAACCCCTGTTCGTGCAAAAAAGCCCTGCTGGAGGCAATTCAACCCAAAATGAGGGAGGGGTCGAGTCGCCGATTCGACCCAGAATGGGAGATGCGTCGCGCCTGTTCTCCGGCCTATGCTGAGCGGGTCGTCAAGTAGGGCGGGAAGAGCTCCGACGACAAGGATAGCAATCGAAACTGAACGGTCGCCAGGGGAGGGCATTGTGCCCGCAGGAGCGGCGGTTCGGCCCGAGCAACAGGAGGGATGTCATGAACGAAGGAATTTCACGGCGCAACTTCATCGGCGGTGCGGCGCTGGGCGGCGCAGCGCTCGCATTGGGCGCGCTTGCGGGCTGCGCTCCGCAAGGCGACAAGCCCACAGGTTCCGAGGGTGCTTGGGATGCTGAGGTCGACCTGCTGGTGTGCGGCTGCGGCGGCGCCGGCATGGCGTGCGCGGTCGAAGCCAAGGACAATGGCGTGGAGAACGTGCTGGTCATCGAAAAGGGTGACCAGATCGGCGGCACTACGGCCATGTCCCAGGGCATGATCGCCGGTTGGGATACCCAGCTGCAGAAGTCGCAGGGCGTCGAGCTCACCTACGACGCGATGTATGCGAACCTGATGAACAACGCGTCGTATCATCTTGACCCGGCGCTCACCAAGATCACGGTGGAGAACAGCGGCAAGACCATCGACTGGCTGATCGACCGCGTGGGCGTCAAGTTCACGGATCAGATTGACATCTACTACGGCCCCCTGCAAATGATGCATAACGTCGACGGCGCGGGCGGCGGTTTCGTCATGGCTTTCACCGCCTGCCTGGACCAGCTGGGCGTGGAGATCCAGAAGGGCACGAAGCTGGTGGAGGTCCTGCTGGACGCCGAGGGCAAGACGGAAGGCGCGGTGGTCGAGGCGAAGGGAAAGACGCAGCGTATCAAGGCGCGCGCTGTCATGATCGCCACCGGCGGCTACGCCCACAACGCCGAGCTGGCGGCGCGCTTCGATCCCGATAAGGCGGGTACGTTCGGCATCGGGCACCCGAATTGCGAGGGCGAGGGCCTGGTGGCCGCTTCGAACGCAGGCGCGCTCCTGTCGCACACCAACGACATGATGTGCGTGGTGAAGGACTACACCATCATGAGCGAGCATGACGGCACTTCGGCCAGCGCGAACCTCAACGGCTTCACCCATCTTCCCAACATGATACTGGTGGGCGCCGACGGCAAGCGCTTCGTCGACGAGGGTAAAAAGGGGTTCATGAGCCAAGATCTGAACGGCCCCATTTTCGACAAGATCCATCGCGACGGCATGGGCTACGTATGGGAGATTTCCGACGAGGCCACGGTGGCGGCAGCCGGCGGCAAAGTGAAGCGCGGCGAAGGACTCGAATACATCAAGGGTGCCGATGCGACTGAGCTCGCGGCCAACATGGGCGTGGATGCCGCAGCGCTTGCCGAGACCATCGAGGCCTACAACGCTGCGGTGGACTCGGGCGTGGACCGCGAGATCGGCGGCTTCCCCACGGCCAAGCTGGAGGCTCCTTTCCTGGCCGTGCCCGTCGTGCCGTGCGAGATCATCACGTACGGCGGCGTGGCTCGCACCGAGCAGGGCGAGGTCATCCGTGCTGATGGCGAAGTGATGCCGGGCCTGTTCGTGGGCGGCGAGGCTAGCTGCAACTCCGCCTACATGGGATTCACGCTTTCCAACTGCTTCACGTGGGGTCGCATCGGCGCCCAGAGCGCGGCGGCGTACCTGAAAGCCTAGACCCTTTCCTCCTTCATCCCCTCCCTGATGCGGGTGCAGCGCAAGCGCGTTGCACCCGCATTTTTTTTTCGCGTGCGCAGCGTTGCCTCGCTTTCGGCCGAAACCTGCCAGAAACGGCAAGCCTTTTCGCACGGGCGCCGTCGAACGCACGCAGCAAAGCGCGTCGACCCGATCCAGCGGGACCCGGACGACGCGCTTGGGGAGGAGGGGTGCGTACAGGTTAGTTGAGCTTGCCAGAACCTAGATCCTTGCCCAAAACGTAGGGCAGCGTAATGCAGGTGGCTCCGTAGTTCATGCCTTCCATCGCGAACGTGTAGGTGCCGGAGTAGAAGTTGCCGATCATGCATCCGGCGTTGAACAGGCCTTCGATCGGCTGGTCGTTCTCGTCGAGCACCCGAAGATCGCTGTCGGTGCGCAGGCCGCCCAGAGAAGTCAGGAAGCCGGGAGAGAAGGATGCGCCGTAGAAGGGACCGTCGTCTGCTCCAATGGAGATGAGCTTGTCGGCGGTCTTGTAGAAATCAGTGTCCACGCCTGCTTCGCACATCTTGTTGTAGCGCTCGACGGTGTCGATAGTCGCTGCCGGCAAGCCGAGCTTCGAGATGACCTCTTCGCGCGTGTCTGCCTTGACGATGCCGAAGCCGTCGGCATCCGTATCCCAACGTTCGATAACCTCTTCCGTCGTGAAGTATTCGCCGTGAGGGTAGTTGATGGCGCCCCAGGGCCCACCTGCTTCGGCGCGATTAGCGCCCCAGATGCAATAGGCGGTCTTCTCGGGCAAATGCATGATGGTCGCGCAGGCGAGGCCTCCCAACGCGTCCTCGTTCATGAAGCGCTGTCCCATGTTGTCCACCATGAGGCCGGTGTGGCTCGTGTAAGGTTGGTCGCCGGGAAGGTTGGGGCGGCCGAGCATGATGTTGTTGGGCTCCTTTTGCCAGGCGCCGCCCACCCAAAGCTCCATTTTGTGGCCGTCTCCGGGCATGAGCCCGCCCATCCAAATGCCCTGATCGTAGTTGATATCGGTTGTGAAATCGCACAGCTCGACGGCCTGGGGGCAATAGCGCTCCATCATGTCCTTGTCATGGGAGAAGTCGCCGGTTGCCATGATGACGGCTTTGGTGCCGACGTATTTGGTGTAGGCGCCGTCGGCATCGGACGCGATGATCGCGTCCACGCGACCTTCCGTGCCGTTGGCAAAGCCGCCGCGAACCAGCTGCTCGCCTTTGACGTTCCAGCGCACGTCTACTCCCAGGTCTTCGGCCACGTACCTCCCCATCTCCGCAGCGATATGCCCTTCGCCGTTTCCGATGGATCCTTTCAGCTCGCTGTCGTCAACGTAGAACGCGTGAGCTGCGGGCGGGGTGAACATCGGGTCGCCTTCTTTGTATTCCGGACCCGACTCGATGGTGGTCTTGATGCCGGCCTTGGCCGCGATGTCGATGATCCAGTTGATGGCCTCCTCGGAGTTGTTGTAGAACTTGTACCACAGAGCCGGTTTGAAGTTGCCGCCGTTGGCGAGGTACTCCTTGCGGTAGAACCACGTGGGATCCATGCGGGGGATGCCCATCTCTTCCATGACCTTCGAATACACGCCGTTGTTGGATCCGCCGCGGCTCACAGGAGCCTTCGACGCGCTGATGAGCGTCACCTTCAATCCGTTTTCAGCGCATGATGCAGCTGCGACCAGACCGCTCATGCCGCCTCCCACCACCACGACATCGGTTTCAACCGTTTCGGTGACGAGGTCGTCGCCGATAGGATCGGGCGCGATCTCGAAGCTCCACCGCTGTTCGGCGTTGTTCGCGCCCGTCGTTTGGGCGGAGTCGGACTTGCTTTCGGATGTTCCTGCTGCGGGCGAGCATGCGGCCAGCGCGCCTCCCGCAATGAGGCCTGCAGCGCTCAATGCCGCCCCTTTGACGAAGCTGCGACGGTTCAGATTTCCCTCCATGATGAACTCCCTTTCCTAGCTTATCTCACCAAGGCGCTGCTTGCCTTGCGGGCGCTGTTTGCGCCTTGGACTGATCGCAGCCTAATCGATCAGGGAAAACAAGGCCTCACCCAGCCTAGGTGGTTTTTCGTCCAGAAGGTCGGACATCGCGAGCGTCCGCTAAGGAGGTCGAGGGGTGCGGTACAATGGGCGCGCGGACAGCTGGCGCGGAAGTTCGAGCGCATGCTGTTCGCGCGCGGAGGGGAGGTGCGGATCCATGAGATTCATTCTGAAAAACATGAAGCGAGGGCAGGTGCTGGCCGCGCTCGCCTACGGGTTCTTCCTGGCGTGCACCTCGGTGACGCTGTGGGGAGGGTATGTGCGGTTTCTGACCGGGCAGGTGGATCCGGGCTCTTTCATGCTCGAGTATTTCGTGCGAAGCGCGACCCTGCCTCTCTCGCTTGCGGTTTCCGGCTTGGCCTCCTTCTATTGGCCGAAGGCTCGGCTGTGGCGTTCTCCGATACTGGCGCTGGGGCTTTTTCTTGCGGGTTCGCTGCTGGTTGCCTTGCAGCGTGGCGGCGTGGTTTCGTCCGAGTGGTCGCTTGTCGTGGTGGGCGCGTGCTTCGGATGGGGAAGCGGGATCATGTTCGGCGCCTTGCAGGAAATCGTGGCTGCGCAAAAGGTGTTCACGGCCGGTATCGTCGTGTTTGCCGCCGCTGGGATTTCGGCGTTGCTGTTTTTCGCTGTTGAGGTTTTGCCCGCCGATGCAGTACCGTGGATGTCGCTGTTCGTGTTCGTCAGCGCGGCGGTGGCGCTAACCTGTGCTGCATGGAAATGCGCTCCGAAGGTGCATCCCATGTTCGACACGGTTCCCGATCAGCGACGCGATCGGTGCCGCGAAGCGGTTTCCGAGTTGTGGCGCCCTTTGCTCTGCGTCGCTTTCTCCGCGTTCATCGTGGGCATCGTGCGCGTCGGTTCGGCTTCGGGTGGCGGGTCGATAGGGCAAACGAATGAAAGCAACATGATCGGGCTGCTTGCCGCTTCGGTCGCGCTGCTGGCAACTTGGAGGTTCTTGTACGAGCGCGTTACGCTCATGCGTTTGTATCAGATTCTGTTTCCGCTTACGGCGACGGCGTTTCTGCTGTTGCCGCTTCTTGAGGGAACGTTTCGCCAGGTGGTGTACTCCCTCGTGTTCCTGGTGTTTTCGGTCACGTCTTCGCTCATGGTAGTGTCGTGCGCTCGGACGGCGCGCAACCAATCGCTCACTCCCGTGCTCGTGTACGGCACCTTCGCCAGCATCGTGTATGCAAGCTCGCTGGCGGGTTCCGTCGTGGGCTTGTTCGTGGGCGCGGGTCGAGGCGTTGGGCTGGCGGAGCTGTCCGTGGTGGCATTGGTGGCGGTGTACGCGCTGTCGGTAGCGATGGTGGCGCCGCATGGGAGGAAGGCGGGTAGCGTGAAAGCCGCTTCGGGAGAGAAGCTGGCTCCTGTAGTCGGAGCTGTAGGCGATTCCGTGACTGCAGGCTGCACGGTTGCTGTCGAGCGTTACGGTCTGTCGCGTCGCGAGGCCGAGGTTCTCGACCTCCTTGCCCGTGGCCGCGACGTGCCGTATGTGGCCGAAGAGCTGGTCATATCGAAGAACACCGTGCGGACCCACACGAAGAGTATTTTCGCAAAAACAGGGGTTCATTCGCGCCAGGAGCTTATCGACTTGGTGGAGTCCATCGAAGCGTGAGCACGTTCCTGCCGAACGCGAACTTTGCATCGCGAAAGGTCCTGCGCGCCCCATTAGCCATATGTCCCGCAGCGCAGAGGAATGCTTCACGTGAAACATTCTTGCATTGGATTTCCCCTGTTAAGAATACTAGCTTTTAATATAGTATTTTATGAAAATTGCAAATCGTATAAAATACTATACAAGAATATAGTATTAATGATAGCACGGAGGCGACGATGTTCAACTTGACGGTCGAAGATGCTTCCAGGCGCCTTGGCGTGGGGCGCGCACGCGTCAACCAGCTCATCCGCAGCGGCATGCTGGCTGCCGAGAAAATGGGCGGGATATGGCTCATCGACGAGCAGAGCGTGGAAGCGCGCCGCAACGCCGCTCCGAAGGCGGGGCGTCCTCCTGCAAGTTCCAACAAAGGGGATGTGAGGCGCTACGTGCTGATGAATCGCACGCACGAGGTGCTTTCGTTTCGCTACGATGAGGCGGCCGGTGCGTTCGTCGACGCAGGGGACATCGTCGATCCTGCGCGAGCCCCGCTGGGCATGATCTCCCCCCGAGGTCGAAAAGTCTCGAAAGACGCGCTGTCGTTCTGGTGGAAGCATCGCTGCATCCCCGGGACCAGAGAAGGCATCGACGCGAAGCTGGCCGAGCTGGGCGTCGATTCACCTGCGAGGATTCCCTTCAAGAGCCTTGGGCTGTCTTTGTCGGATCAGTATTGGATTCGTCCCGAAAACTGTGAAATCGCCTGGGAGGACGTGAACTATTTCGACAACGATTTCTGCGAGATGCGAAGCGGCAGAAGCTGGCTCGACGGAGTGGGGCTTGACTCCCCGGACAACACCTCGGAAGGCGAACTCCCGAAAAAATGGGTATGCGACGGCGCGAAGCGCTTGCTGGTGAAGGGCGGATCGGTTCTCAACCAGGAGCCGTTCAACGAGGCGGCAGCGAGCGCTCTATACTCACGGCTGCTTGCCCCGGACGAGTATGTGAAATATCGCTTGGAGAGCCGGGCGGGCGGTGCCGTCTGCATCTGCGAGAATTTCGTCGGCTCCACCGAAGAGTACATCCCGGCCTACTATGTTCGCCAGACTATGCGTCAGCCGAACCATCGCAACGATTACCAACACTACCTGGAATGCTGTTCGGCGCTTGATGCGGAGCGCGTCGAGATCGCGTTGTCCAAGATGATCGTGTGCGACGACATCTTGGGAAACTCCGATCGGCATTGGCGAAACTTCGGGCTTGTGCGAGACGTGGAAACGCTGCGCTACCGCATCGCGCCGCTGTTCGATACGGGCGGCAGCCTCTGGTGCTCGTCGACGCTCGAAAGCCTGCGAGCGCACGATTTCTCGTTCACGACCAAGCCGTTCTACGAAGACGCCAACCGTCAGCTTCGGTTGGTGAACGACTACTCGTGGTTCGATCCGGCTGCGCTCGAAGGGTTTGCAGACGAGCTTTCGGCCATCCTTTCGGACAATCCCGCGTTGGCCGAGCGCGTGGACTATATCTGCTGCGCCGTCCAAAAACGCATCGATCGCATTGTAAGGATGCTGTAGTCGGGTCCGTGAGGGGTGTTTCACGTGAAGCATTTGTACGACAGCCTCTTTCCGGCGCATCTTCGCTCCAAAAACACGCCTCAGCGCCGGGAGCGTGTTTTCCGAGCGAAGATGCTACTCCGAACCGCCAAAATTGTACCTTTAATGAGAATTAATATCAATTAGTATTTTATTTCGAAACGGATTGCCGTATCGTAGCCCCCATCAAACAGAACGCCGCAAACGCGGCTAAAGGGAAAGGCTCGATACCATGGCCGACCGAATCGACACCACAAGGCTCACGAACGAGGTGGGCAACCCCGTCGCCGACAACAACCATACGCTGACCGCGGGCGAGCGCGGCCCCATGATGCTCCAGGACAACTGGATGATCGAGAAGCTGGCGCACTTCGACCGCGAGGTCATCCCCGAGCGACGCATGCACGCGAAGGGCTCGGGCGCGTACGGCACCTTCAAGGCGACCGGCGATATCAGCAAGTACACGAAGGCGAAGGTGTTTCAGCCGGGCGCCGAGACCGAGGTGTTCGTCCGCTTCTCCACCGTGGCGGGCGAGCGCGGCGCGGCTGACGCCGAGCGAGACATCCGCGGCTTCGCCATGAAGTTCTACACGCCCGACGGCAACTGGGATCTCGTGGGCAACAACACGCCCGTGTTCTTCCTGCGCGATCCCAAGAAGTTCATCGACCTCAACCACGTGGTGAAGCGCGATCCGCACACCAACATGCACTCGGCGCAGAGCAACTGGGACTTCTGGTCCAGCTTGCCCGAGGCGCTGCACCAGGTGACCATCGTCATGTCCGACCGCGGCATCCCGGCCAGCTACCGGCACATGCACGGCTTCGGCAGCCACACGTTCAGCCTGATCAACGAGGACAACGAGCGCGTGTGGGTGAAGTTCCACCTCAAGACCAACCAGGGCATCAAGAACCTCACCGACGCCGAGGCCGGCCAGATCATCGCGGGCGACCGCGAGAGCCACCAGCGCGACCTGTTCAACGCCATCGAGCGCGGCGAGTTCCCCAGCTGGCGCTTCTGCGTCCAGATCATGGACGAGGCCACGGCGAAGAACTACAAGGAGAACCCGTTCGACATCACGAAGACGTGGAGCCAGAAGGAGTTCCCGCTGATCGAGGTGGGCACGCTGGAGCTGAACCGCAACCCCGAGAACTACTTCGCCGAGGTGGAGCAGGCCGCGTTCGCGCCGACGCACCTCGTGCCGGGCATCGGGCTGTCGCCCGACAAGCTGCTGCAGGGCCGCCTGTTCGCGTACGGCGACGCGCAGCGCTACCGCCTGGGCGTGAACCACAACCACATCCCGGTGAACCGGCCGCGCTGCCCCTACGCCGAGTTCCATCGCGACGGCATGATGCGCACCGACGGCAACTTCGGCGGTACCATCGGCTACGAGCCGAACAGCTACGGGCAGTGGCAGCAGCAGGCCGACGCGGCCGAGCCACCGCTGGACCTGTTCGGACCGATGGACGCGTGGGATCCCGCCGACGACCCCACCGACGACACGTTCTACCAGCCGGGCGACCTGTATCGTCTGATGGGCGAGGATCAGCGCGCTGCCCTCATCGACAACACGGCGCGCAACATGGACGGCGTGACCGAGAACATCCGCCTGCGCCATGCGGCGCACTGCTACAAGGCCGATCCCGAGTACGGCGATCGTTTGGCCGCAGCGCTGGTTGTGGACGTTGAGCGCGTGCACGAACTGGCCGCGATGACTCACGAAGAGCGCATGGCCGCCACCGGCCAGCAGGTTCCCGCGCGCAAGATCGGCGGCGAGGTGCGCGCCTAGCGCTACGTGCCTGAAAGGCGCCCGCCATGTTTCGGGCACCACCTAACCAAGCTATTCCGTATACGGCCGCTTCCGCTCATCCCTCTTGCAGAAGCGGCCCGTTTTGTTTCGAGCGATCGCCGGCGGGAAACCAAGTCTGCCACAGATTGCGTTCCGCCGTGTCGCGCATGACGCTTTGCTCTTATCATGCTACTTTTCAGGAAGCGAAAGGAGCGTCTCATGCGCGAGATATCCGGTTTGGCAAAATTCGGCTACTTCTGCGTCGGCCTCTTCGGCGGCCTGTTCGGCGTGTTGGCCGCATGGTTCATGGGCAAGGATGGTTGGGGTTGGAGCGAGGGCGGCAAGCTGTTTGCCTGGTTCGGCTGCCTGTTCTGGCTCATCGTGTGGGTTGTCATGGTCGTGACGGGAGGCATCGCGGCGTTTCTGGGCATGCTGTTTTAACGCGTTCCCGACAATTCGGTCGCTTCGATCGTGTTACCCTTTGACGGATCAAATAGCCGAACGGAGGGAACGCCATGGATGGACGGGCGAAGCGGGGCGAAAGCCTTGCAGGAAAGACGATCGCGTTGGCTGCAGTGCTGGTGACGCTGCTGGCAGCCGGCACATTGTTGAGCGCATGCGCGCAACAACGTGCGACGAGCCAGTTCGCCGTGGCGCAGCCTGCTATTCCTCAGAAGGCGTCTGAGAACAATCCCGAAGCATGGCTGGACGCGCTCGAGCAGAACCCGATCGATCAATCCTTCGTAGACTCGCTTGCAGCGTTCGCCTACCGCAGCACCGCTTCGGTGTTGGGCGACGGCGCGGACGGTGCCAAGGCGAACCGCATGTATTCTCCGCTCAGTTTGTACTACGCCCTGGCGCTTGCGAACGAAGGCGCTGCTGGTCAGACACGCGACGAGATCGCCTCGGTGTTGGGTGCGCCCAGCACCGTCGACGTGCCCCAGCAGTGCGGCAACCTGTTCCGCGTGCTGACAACCGATCCTTTCTCCACGGTCGATCTGGCGAATTCCATATGGATGGCGAAGGACGCCTCCTTCGAGCAATCGTTCATCGACACGGCGATCGGCCAGTTCTACGCCACGCCGTTTTCGGTGGAGTTCGGCACTGACGCTGCCGACCAGGCCATGGCCGCATGGATTTCCGAGAATACGGGCGGCACCATCGACCCCCAGGTGAAAACCGAGAGCGACCTTCTGCTGTCCATCATCAACGCGGTGTACTTCAAAGGCGGTTGGATGGATACGTTCGATGCGGCGAACACCGCGCCCGCCGTGTTTCACGCCGCATCGGGCGACGTCGAAACCCAGTTCATGACGCAGCGTATCGACTCGCTGCAAGGCTTTCGCCAGACCGACGACTTCCTGCGCGCACGTCTGGCGTTCACGGGCGGCACGATGATGACGTTCGTGCTGCCGGCCGAAGGCGTGTCGGTGGACGACCTGCTTGCCGATGAGCAGCGCTTGGCCCAGGCTTTTGCCGTTGACGCGAACGAGGAGGAGTACGGCTTCATAACCTACGTGGTGCCCAAGGTCGCCTTCGATACCGAACTTGATCTGATTCCGGCTCTCGAGCGCTTGGGTATGAAGACGCCGTTTAGCGACAAGGCGGATTTCTCGAACCTTACGGCCACCCCGGCCTTCATCTCGATGGTGAAGCAGGAAAGCCATATCTCCTGGGATGAGGAGGGCGCCGAAGCCAGTGCGTACACGGATATGGGAATCAGCGCCACATCGGCGATGATCCCCGAAGGCGAGGAAGTGGAGCTGCGCCTCGACCG